>Ga0208695_1000092_pt1 | contig 122749 bp, 102 predicted proteins | sample AD_UKC111_MetaG_FD_184449 | JGI IMG/M metagenome (GOLD analysis project Ga0208695, IMG submission 184449) | Active sludge microbial communities of municipal wastewater-treating anaerobic digesters from Hong Kong - AD_UKC111_MetaG (SPAdes)... | ecosystem: Engineered > Bioreactor > Anaerobic >... | reverse complement strand
TCACCAGCGTCACCTATCCCGATGGTGCTAAACGCATCTATCATTACAACGAACCCACCCACACCAGCAACCAAAACCTCCCCAACGCCTTAACCGGCCTCACCGATGAAAATGGCACGAGACTAGCCCACTACAAATACACCTATCCCGGCAAAGCCATCAGCACCGAACATGTCGGGGGAGCCGGTAAATACAGCGTGAGCTACCCCGGCGGTTACACCCAAAGCGAAGTCACCAACCCCCTGGGCAGCAAAACCACTTACAAATTCCAAACCCTGCTAGGCGTCTCCAAACTCATCAGCCAATCCCAACCCGCCGGTTCTGGATGTGGCCCCGCCGCCAGCAGTCTCAGCTACGACCCCCAAGGCAACCTCGCCAGTCAGATAGACTTTACCGGCAGCAAAACCTGTCACAGCCACGATCTCAGTCGCAACCTAGAAACTGTTCGGATCGAAGGCCTGCCCGCCGCCAATGCCTGCCCCGCCAACCCTGCCGCCTACCAAAGCTACGTCATCCCCACCCCCGCCCCGGGTGCCAGCGTTACCCAACGCAAAATCTCCACCCAATGGCATCCAGACTTACGCTTAAAAACCAAACAAGCGCAACCTAACCTGATCACCACCTGGGTCTATCACGGCCAACCCGATCCCAGTGCCGGCAACGCCATCGCCTCTTGCGCCCCACAGGGTGCCCTCCTGCCCGATGGCAAACCCATTGCCGTCCTATGCAAACAGAGTGAGCAAGCCACGCTGGACGTCACCGGCAGTAATGGCTTTGCCGCCCCCCTAGCCCCCAACACCCCCGCCAGAGTCTGGACCTACACCTATAACGAAAAGGGACAAGTCTTAACCGCCGACGGTCCAAGAACAGACAATGGCATCCTCGATCGCACCACCTACACCTATCATCCCGTCAGCACCGAGCACGTCCGGCAAGGCGATCTGGCCAGTATCACCAATGCTGCAGGCCAAACCACCACCTTCACCCACTACGACCCCCATGGCCGTATTCTACAAAGCGTAGAGGCCAACGGAACCACCACGGTTAACACCTACCATCCCCGCGGCTGGTTACTCTCCACCAGCGTGAGCGCTGCCGCCAACTCTCCAGAAAGCGCACAAGCCAGCCTCAGCAGCTTTGAATACGACGCCACTGGCCAGCTCCTTAAAGCCAGCACCCCCCAAGGCGGCAGTATCAGCTACAGCTACGATGCCGCCCATCGTTTGATTGGGATCACTGACAGCTTTGGTAACAGCATCAGCTACACCCTGGATGCCATGGGCAACCGGCTGCAAGAACAGACCAAAGATCCCAATGCCGTGCTCGCCCGGCAAATCACCCGCATCCTTGACGCTCTGAATCGCGTCCAGCAAACCGTGGGGAGCGCCCAATGAAACCCTTACACTGGCCTTTCTGGCCCTTCTCCCCCTTGTCTTTCTCCTTCTTAGCACTGCCCACCCTGGCCGCAGGACTATGGCTCTGCACGGTCAGCCCCGCCCACGCCAACCCCCCCGTCACCCCCCCCGGCGTCATGACTTGGAAATACGAATACGACGCTGCTGGCAAGCTCACCAAAACCATCGACCCCAACGGCAACGTCACCACCCACAGCTACGATCTGTTAAAGCGTCCCCGCCAGCTCCTGCAGCCCCAGCCCAAACCCAACCAATCCTCTCCCCTCATCAAAACCGAATACGATGGCCGCGATCAGGTGCTGACCGTCACCGATCCCCGTTCCTTAATAACGAAATACACCCCCGATGGGCTAGGCAATATCACGACGCAACAATCTCCCGACAGCGGCAGCCAGACCTTCACCCAGGACGCCGCCGGTAATATTACGAGTCGTACGGATGCCAGAGGCCAAACCACGACCTATACCTATGATGCGCTCAATCGACTGACCAAGGCGACTTATCAAACCGGGATTGCTACCGTCTATGAATATGATGGAGGCCCCAATCCAGACCCCCAAACCCCCAACGCCGTCGGCAAGCTCACCAAAATCACGGACGAGTCAGGCACCACCGCCTATACCTATGATGGTTTCAGCCGTCTGCGCACTAAAACCCAAACCCTTCAACCTGGAAATAATCTGCCGCCTAAAGTCCAAAGCAGCACCCTCACTTACGGCAGCTATACCCCCGCCAGCTATGCCTCGGGCCAGATCACCAGCCTCACTTACCCTTCCGGCGGAAGATTAAACCTCCTCTACGGACAACCCGGACGCGTCACCGCTTTAAGCTGGAGTCCTGTCAACCCCAATGGCAATGGCACCAACCCCGATCCAGCCGCCGCCATCCCTCTCCTAAGTAACATCCAATACACCGCCTTTGGAGCGATAAAGAGCTGGAGTTGGGGGAACGGTACCACTAACCCAGTAGAACCGAATGATCCTACGCGCAACTACTTACGCAGTTATGACTTAAACGCACGGATGACCGGCTATCCCCTGGGAAGAGTCGGAACAGAGCAAAATCCCATCGCCGACAGTACACAACAAGGGTTTTACCGCACCGTCGGTTATGACAATGCAGGCAGAATCACCACCTATCTGCATCTAGGCGGCCCTACCGGCAGCACCGCCCAGACCAACACCCTAGATCAAACCTTTGCTTATGATGGCTTAGACCGGCTCATCTGGGCCAATATCGGGGGATCGCCTACCTATGGGTATGAATATGACGCCACCGGCAATCGCACGCTCTTCAATCTAAACGGCACGCCTTACACCCACAGCGTTTCCCCTACCAGCAACCGCCTGGCCAGTGTTCAGATTGCCGCAGAAGGCAATACCCCTGTTACGCAGCCTATTTCCTACGATGCGGCGGGTAATACCACCAGTACCACAAGCGGCACTCCTAGCACCTCCCCACTCAGCTTAAGCTATTCGGCCCGAGGCAGACTCAGCTCTGCTCAGATCCCCAATCCTCAGAACCCCAATACTCCGCACACCGTTACCTATCTGACCAATGGGCTAGAGCAACGCGTACACAAAAGCGGGCCCAACCCCCTCATTCCGACGGGATCCATTAGTTATTTCTATGATGAAGCGGGACATCTCTTAGGGGAATATGACAATAAGCAAATTCCGATCTATGAGACGGTGTACTTAAACGATACGCCGGTTGCCGTTATTAAACAGACAAGAACCCCTAATCCCAATACCCAACCGCAAACCTATACCGTCTCTACCGAGGTCTTCAACGTTTATGCCGATCATATTGATACGCCCAGAGTGATTACGAAAGCCACGGATCAGAGTATCGTTTGGAGTTGGATGACGGCTGAGCCGTTTGGGGCGACGCCTCCTAATCAAAACCCTAACAATTTAGGAGTCTTCACTTTCAACCAACGGTTTCCGGGGCAGGTGTATGACGCAGAAACGAATCTGAATCAGAACTGGAATCGGGAGTATCAGGGCTTGGGAGGGCGCTATCTGCAGAGTGATCCGATTGGGCTGCAAGGTGGCATTAATACTTATGCTTATGTGGAGGGGCAGCCGACGAGGATGGTGGATCCAGAGGGGTTGCAAGCGATTCCCCTCCCACCCCCCTTGCCAGGGCCTACCACGCCTGGAACTACTCCCGGAAGCCCAGCTCCAAAGCCATTTTATCCTGATCTTCCCGGGGGTCCCACTTATACGCCTGCTCAGCCAAATATACGATTGCCCGCACTTCCTGGCACAATTGCTTGGTCATTGCTTAATAACCTCACGCAGACTGTATGTGAAGCCAACGATGCAGCTTATGAGGCTTGTGTAAAAAATTGTAGTAAGGCAGCACAGTTAGCGGCTGAACGGTGTGCTATTAAATACCGAAATGATCCTGCGAGTGCAAAAATATGCTTTGCGGGAGTCGAGGCTCAAATGGAGGTATGTGTAATTGGCTGTCAAGCGAAATATAAAGCTAAATAAAGTTCAAGTGCCGGTTGTTGAGCCCTGGTTAATTCTTCAACGTTTAAAAGTGAGGAAAAACGATAATCTGGGTTGGACAGTGGTTACGATCGGAGTTCAAACTCCAAGACCGGTGCGAGTGGTTCCTTTGCAAGGGGGTAAAGCTGAAAAAAAATATGCCTGCCTTATTCAAACAGGAGAAAAATCTTCTCAACATGATGTCTTTGGTTTTACCGTCCAACAAGCACTTTTCCACGCTTTATTAGCGGTAGATCTTTTCTTGGCGGAGTTATCGACTACAAAAATTATTATGTTGAATGCAAGTCATCAATATAAACCTGATTTGCATGGGCTTGTTTCTGGTCCATACCTGAAGCCTTATTTAAAGCGGCACAGAGCCCTATCGAAAATTGACGTTGTATAGAGGAAAAAACACACCCACGGAAAAGGGGTCAGGGTCACACCCACGGAAAAGGGGTCAAGCACGGAAAAGGGGTCACGGAAAAGGGGTCAGGTCTTGCACTATCGCATTAAATCAACAAAAAGAAGGGTCAGGTCTTGTACTATCGCATTAAATCATAAACCAGAACTTTTCCCTGTCCACCTACCACCCCTAGCCGCTCGCTCCCTTTAATTTTTAGCGTCCTGGCTGGGCGGGAGGGGGGCATAGCCCCGTTTGGCGTTGCGGGCTGCACGGTCGGCCTGGCGTTTTTTAGATTGAGCGGCTTTCTCCAGGGCTTTTTGCTGTTTGGCATCAAAGCGTTCCTGGTTTTCTTTAATCTGAGCCGCATCAAGTGGGTTACTTAATGGAGCCCGTTTTTGCATAGCTTTGGAAGGCCGGGGGGCTAGTAGGCTGCGCCGTTCCGCTGTAGTGTCTAGAGGGGGGCTTTCTGGCTTTGCAGGCAGCTTGCGGGCTTGCGTTTCTTGCTCGATAGCACGTGCAGAAAGACGTTGTTGTTGTTCTTTAGCGCGGTCTTCGCGTAGCCAGCGCTGCGCGGCTATGATTTGTTGATCAGCTGCGCGTTGCTGCAACTGTGCTTCACGCTTGAGCTGCTCAATACAAGGGTTGGAAGCAAATTTTTGATAGCAGGCCTGAATTTTTGCTTGTTGTTCTGTAACAATGGCTTGCTTGCGCTGGGTGTGGTATTGGATGATTTCTTCTGCCTGTGCGCGGCTTTGTATGGGTTGTGCATTAGCGGCGAGGGTTTGTCCCATCAACAAGGCCATAAACCAGGGCTTAAAACAGAACTTTCTGTTCTTATGCCAAAATTGGTTTTTTATTTTGTTAAACCGCATTGCACAGACCTTATCAGATGACTGTAAAAATAATCGAACAACTTTCTCAGGAACTGGCTCATCCCGCCCCTTATGTTGCTGCTGCCATTCATTTGCTTGATGAAGGAGCTACCGTACCTTTTATTGCGCGTTATCGCAAGGAAGTAACCGGTGAGATGGACGATAGTAAATTACGCCTTTTGGCGGAGCGTGTTTTGTATTTGCGAGAATTGCAAGAACGCCGTAGTGCCATATTGACTGAAATACAGGCTCAGGGCAAGTTAACAGTAGAACTGAGCCAACAAATCGAGCTGGCCGATACCAAGCAGCGGCTGGAAGATTTATACGCGCCTTTCAAACCCAAACGCCGCACGCGTGCGCAAATGGCTATCGAAGCAGGCTTGTTGCCTTTGGCCGAGGCATTACTGACTCATCGCACATTACTGTCTTCTGAGGAAGCAGCAAAATTTTTAAACCCCGAAAACAAAATTGAAACGATTAAAAACGCCCTGGACGGAGCACGGGATATCCTGGCGGAACGATTTGCCGAAAATCCGGATTTGCTCAGCAGCTTGCGCGAGCTGTTATGGGCGCGGGGGGAAGTGTTCAGCAGAATAAGTGATGATAAAAAAGAGGATCAGTCGCCGGAAACCCTGAAATTTAGGGATTATTTTGAGGCTGCAGAGGCTTTGGCAAAATGTCCTTCTCATCGGGCGCTGGCGATGTTGCGGGGTCGCAATGCGGGAATATTGCGTTTGTCGGTAGATTTACCGCTAGCAGAGCGAGAAGACTTACCTCGACATCCTTTTGAAAGCGAAATAGCACGCCAACTGGCTTTAAACATAGCTTCAGCACCGGCTGATGCTTTTATTGCCGATTGCGTGCGTTGGGCTTGGCGCGTCAAACTTCAGCCTATGCTAGAAACTGAGCTGCTTACCCGTTTGCGGGAAGGGGCTGAGGCTGAGGCAATTCGTGTGTTTGGGATTAACTTACGAGATCTATTGCTAGCCCCGCCTGCAGGACGCTATGCGGTGATTGGCCTTGACCCGGGAATTCGCACCGGTGTGAAAGTGGCTGTTGTAGACAATACGGGCAAATTGCTGGATACCGGAGTTATTTATCCTCATGAGCCGCGCTGTGATTGGGAAGGTGCTTTAAAAACATTGGCGGCGTGGGCTACTCAATATCAGGTGAGCCTGATTGCGATTGGTAACGGTACGGCTAGTCGCGAAACCGATAAACTTGCCGCTGATCTGATTAAACGCTTACCGCAGCTTCATCTGCGTAAAGTTGTGGTCTCGGAAGCGGGCGCCTCGGTGTATTCGGCCTCTGAACTGGCTTCTAGTGAGTTTCCTGATTTGGATGTGGCATTGCGTGGTGCCGTTTCTATTGCCCGTCGATTACAAGATCCGCTAGCCGAGCTGGTAAAGATTGATCCCAAAGCCATTGGCGTAGGCCAATATCAGCATGATGTGAATCAGCGTGAACTAGCCCGCACACTGGACGCCATTGTGGAAGATTGTGTCAATGCGGTTGGAGTTGATGTCAATACCGCCTCTGCGGCTTTGCTGGCTAGAGTTTCTGGTTTGACAACGTCTACAGCTAAGGCGATTGTTCATTATCGCGAAACTAACGGCCCTTTTGGTTCCCGTGAAGCCCTTAAAAAAGTGCCCCGTCTGGGAGAAAAAACCTTTGAGTTGGCAGCCGGATTTTTACGTATTGCGCAAGGCGACAATCCGCTGGATGCTTCAAGTGTTCATCCGGAAGCTTATCCGCTAGTGGAAAAAATTTTGGGCAAACTGCGCAAACCCATGCAAGAAGTGATGGGCAAAAAAGATGTGCTGAAATCTTTAGCTCCAGAAGATTTTGTAGACGAGCGTTTTGGTGTGCCGACCATCAAGGATATTCTGCTTGAACTGGAAAAACCCGGCCGTGATCCTCGCGGGCAGTTTTCTTATGCAACTTTTGATGAATCTGTGCATGAGATCAAAGATCTTAAAGAGGGAATGCAGCTTGAAGGTGTAGTCACCAATGTGGCTGCTTTTGGGGCTTTTGTCGATATTGGGGTGCATCAAGATGGTCTGGTTCATGTATCTGAACTGGCCGATCGTTTTGTCAAAGATCCCCGCGAGCTTGTTAAAGTGGGTCAGGCAGTCAAGGTGCGGGTGCTGGAAGTAGATGTGACTCGCAAACGGATCGCCCTAAGTATGAAAACAAAAACGAGCAACTACTTAAAAACTGCTGCCCCTATCAATAGCGCATTGGCAGGCAAAAATGACTGGAAAAGCCCTACAAACAAGCAAGAGGCCTCTGCAAACCCCAATAATGCATTTGCGCAAGCTTTTGCACGTGCCAAAAAGTAGGTATTGTCTTCATTAAACAGAAAAGTACAGATGATTTCATTTCTTGATATCGAAGCCGCGCATGCGCGTATTGCTCCGCATATATTAAATACACCGTGTGTGTATTCACGCACCTTATCTGAAATTTGTGCTTGCCAACTCTTTCTAAAATTTGAAAACCTGCAGTTCACTTCTAGCTTTAAAGAGCGAGGTGCTCTGAACAAGTTAATGCAGCTGAGTGAAGCAGAAAAATCCAGAGGGGTATTAGCTATTTCTGCCGGTAATCATGCCCAGGGAGTGGCTTATCATGCCCAGCGTTTGAAAATCCCAGTCACTATTGTCATGCCGGAGCATGCCCCTGCGGTTAAGGTCGAACGTACCCGTGCGTTTGGTGCTACGGTGATTCTGCATGGAGCCAGTTTTGATGAAGCCCGCTTATATGGCCTGGAGCTGATCAAAAAGCACGAATACACCTTGGTACATCCTTATGACGATCCGCAGATTGTCGCTGGACAGGGCACTATTGCCATTGAAATGTTGCAGGCTCAACCGCAATTGGATTGTTTAGCCATTGCCATGGGGGGAGGGGGAATGATTGCAGGCATGGCAGTGGCAGCCAAGGCCTTGAAGCCGGAAATTGAAATTATTGGTGTACAAACCGAGCGCTTTCCTGCGCTGTACAACGCTAAGCACGGTACAGCGTTTCAGAATACTGGGGCAAGCATTGCAGAAGGCATTGCTGTAGAGTCTCCCGGCGCGGAGAATATTTACCTTGTGCAGACCTTGGTAAATGATTGTTTGCTCGTAAGTGAAGCCGATATTGAACGCGCCATTTTAATGCTGTTGGAAATTGAAAAAACGGTGGTGGAAGGAGCAGGGGCGGCTGGTTTAGCGGCGGTATTGGCGCATCCTGAACAATTCCGTGGGAAAAAGGTTGGTCTGGTACTCTGTGGAGGCAATATTGACCCCTTGATGCTGGCCGCAATCATTGAGCGGGGTATGGTTCGTAGTGGCAGACTGGCGCGCATTACTATAAGTGCACGGGATGTACCGGGAGCCCTGGCTTCAATTACTCAGGTTTTAGCTAAAGCCAACGCCAATATTGAAGAGGTTCATCACCAAAGAGCTTTTACTAGTCTGTCAGCACAATATACAGAGATCGATGTTGTTGTACAGACCCGTAATACACAGCATATTGAATCTTTACTGGAAGCTTTGCAGCTGGCGGGTTTTAACGCCCGAGTGCACTAGAAAAGTCTTTATTTTTATCTCTAACCCTTGTTCGTTCTTGTTTTCCTCTATCTGCAGGCATACTTACTTGGGTTTTAGTTTTTCACACGGATAAGTTAAAAAACTAATTTAACCCAAAGCTTTCCGTAGTTGTTGAATCACAGCTTTATAACCACCGTCGGCGTCAGGTGCGCCAAAAATAGCGCTACCTGCTACGAAAGTATCCGCTCCGGCTTGAGCTATGCGGGCAATATTCTCAACCTTTATGCCACCGTCTACTTCCAGCCAAATGTGTTGGCCTCCGTTATTGGCCCAAGTCTGAATTTTTTGACGAGCCAGCTTGATTTTGGAAAGGGTGGTTTCAATAAAATGTTGTCCTCCAAAGCCCGGATTCACAGACATTAACAACACGATATCTAGCTTGTCCATGACATAGTCCATATACTCAAGCGATGTAGCGGGGTTAAAGACCAAGCCTGCTTTGCAGCCCTGATCCTTAATGAGAGAAAGGGTTCGATCAATATGCCGTGAGGCTTCAGGATGAAAGGTGATAATGTTGGCCCCTGCTTTAGCAAATAAAGGGATCAGTGCGTCAACAGGTTCAACCATTAGATGCACATCAATAGGAAGATGTACATGTGGTCTGATGGCCTCGCACACTAAGGGCCCAATTGTTAAATTGGGAACATAATGGTTATCCATTACATCAAAATGGATCAAATCAGCTCCTGCCTCTTGCACTGCCCGCACCTCTGCCCCCAGTTTTGCAAAATCCGCAGATAAAATGGAGGGTGCAAGGCGAAAATGACTAAGATGTGAAACAACGGTCATTAAAAATTCCCAAGTCTTTTAATTTGAGTAAAGTGTCAGTTTAGGTAAAGTGTAGAGTCTTTCATTGCCCTGTGGCTATTCATGAAAAAATACGCAATTGCTGTAGTAGTGCATCCGGAGTTTTTGCCGGAGCATTCTCGTCCCAGTCAAAATCATTATGTGTGGGCTTATACGGTGACCATTACCAATATTGGCACTATTGCAGCACAAATAATCTCCAGACACTGGATTATTACCGACGCTAACGGCAAGGTTGAGGAAGTCAAGGGTTTGGGCATAGTAGGAGCACAGCCCTTGCTGCGTCCAGGAGAAAGTTTTGAATACACCAGTGGCTGCCCATTGGCGACTCCCGGTGGTGTTATGAGCGGCAGTTATTTTTGTGTAGCTGAAGATGGAGAAACCTTCACAGCACCTATAGCTGCCTTTAACCTAACGTTACCGCCTACTTTGCATTGACCTTATTTTTTACCCTTCATCGTCCACCACATGATCCCTACGATGATGCACAAGGCTAAAAAACTCTCTGCTATTAAATACCACATGCTTAGCTCCACAGCATTTCTGTCAAAATATTTTATGCAAGCCAATCGGGTTGTTATCAGGATTTTACCGCTTACCTGGGGAAGAGAATAATGAGAAGAAGACCTTTTCCCATCGTTTTATGCTGCTTCCCAAAGGTTTTTGTTTGTAAAGCCGCATGGAAAAAGCGTAGTGATATTAAAAAATTTGCAATAAATGACTATCTGATGCGAGCATTCTTTCGCGATACTCAGCGTAAACAGCCATTGTTTACATTCCCTAGCAGCTGCTTCCCCTTCTTATTAAGAATTTCCACTACAGGTATTATCTTTAGCATTGTTTTAGCTTTAGCCTCTTGTGGTGTATTTCCTGTCAATCAGGAACCTTCTCCGCACGGAGAGTCTACTAGCCAAGAGCCTGTTGTTACAGGCCCATCTTTTACTTTTATTCCTTCTCAAGCACGCTTGCAAGCTATAGCTTTGACTGAATTGCCGGGTTATGGCGAAGATAACCAGTTAGAGGCATGGCCCGCTTTGCTTAAAAGCTGTGAAAAGTTGCCCTTGCAAGTTGCTATGCCTCGTTTATCCTTAATGGCCTGGCAGCGTGTGTGTAATGAAGCCCGGACCCTTTTTGTTTCGGAAGCGAATGTACGAGCGTTTTTTTTACAGCATTTTGAAGCCTGGGCTGTCAGTGGAGCGGACGGTAAATCAGAGGGAATATTAACGGGATACTATGAACCTTTCTTGAAAGCTAGTCTGACCCGGCGCCCCCCTTTCGTTGCTCCTTTATACGGACCTCCTGATGATTTGTTGACTCGAACTATAAATGGCGAGCGTTTAAGAGGGCGCATGCTGAATGGGCAGTTCGTACCGTTTTACACTCGGGCGGAGTTGACGCCTGTTAATGGGGCGAGCGCTGCTTCTCTGCGAGGAAAAGAGATCGCCTGGGTGGAAGATGTGATTGATGCCTTTTTTCTGCAGGTACAAGGTACTGGTCGTTTACTGATGCCTGATGGAAAAATAATGCGTGCTGCTTTTGCTGATCTGAATGGACACCCTTACAAATCTATTGGCCGTACTTTGTTTGAGCGCGGAGAGCTCAAAAGTCTCGATGACGCGTCTATGCAGGGTATTAAAGCGTGGGCTCGGGCTAACCCTCATCGTGTTCAAGAAGTGCTCAACACCAATCCAAGTTTTGTGTTTTTTAAATTAGTCCCTGCAACGGAGGAAGGCCCTCTGGGTTCCTTGAATGTACCTTTAACGGAGCGACGCTCCATTGCCGTAGATCCACGTTATGTTCCTTTAGGCGCACCTGTTTGGATGAGTGCACAACATCGAGGGCGTAGACTTAATCAATTGGCTCTTGCGCAAGATACCGGTACAGCCATCAAAGGGGAAGTACGAGCCGATTATTACTGGGGTTCTGGGGATCGCGCCGGGGAGGAAGCCGGTCGAATGAAAGCAGCGCTCAGACTCTGGATTTTGTGGCCGAAAGTGAAAACTTCAGGGTCTGGATAGGTTAATAGACGATGCCTGCTTTTAAATTTGAGGCCGTGGAGGAAACAGGTCGGCTTGTTCAGGGAGTGTTAGAGGCAGACTCTGAGCGGCATGCTCGCCAGCTTGTACGCGAACGGGGCTTATCACCGCTGATGACACAAGCGGTGCCGGTTCAGGATAAAGCGCCAGTCGGTATATTTTCCCGTCGCCGTTTATCGTTAACTGATTTGATGTTGTGTACCCGGCAGTTGGCTAATCTGATAGGCGCTCGTCTACCGATGGAACAAAGCCTTGCAGCCCTTATAGAACAAACTGAAAAATCTGCTGCTCGTGAGGTGTGGGCTTCAGTGCGTTCTCGTGTGACGGCAGGGTCCACTCTGGCTTCTGCTATGGCTGAGCATCCTCGAGAATTTGATCAGGTGTACCGCGCTTTGATTGCTGCCGGCGAAGATTCCGGCAATCTTGCAGAAGTGTTGATGCGTTTGGCAGACTATCTTGAAACCCGAGGTGCTCTGAAAGCCAAGGTTGTTGCGGCATTCACCTACCCTGCAGTTGTTTCAATCATCGCGATGCTGATTGTGATTGGCTTGATGACCTATGTAGTACCCCAAATTGTAGGCGTGTTTATGAGTACCAAGCAGCAATTGCCTTTGCTGACTCAAATATTAGTAGCGCTCTCGGGATTTTTGCGTAGTTGGGGCTGGTTAGTCTTGATATTTTGCATGTTTGTGATCTGGCTAGTGCGTAGGGCTTTAAAGCAACCTGTTCTTAAGGCCCGTTGGCATGCACGGTTACTTATGCTACCTATTGCAGGGCCTTTAGTGCGTGCGCTGGAAACTGAGCGGTTTGCCAGCACTCTGGCTATTTTGGTTTCGGGAGGCGTACCTTTATTGCGCGCTTTAGAAGCCGCACAAAAAACCATTTACAACCGTGCACTCTACTCTCGAGTCTTGCAGGCCATTACCCGCGTACGTGAAGGAGCCAGTCTTTCCCGTGCTTTGCAAGCTACTGGCAGCGAGGCTAGCAGCGCCAAATTCCCAGCTGTACTGATTCATCTCATTTCTAGTGGCGAGCAGACCGGGACACTTTCTGAAATGTTGCGTCGCGCTGCTGATATTCAAAGCCGTGAATTAGAGCGCCGAACGCTAATGCTAAGCGCTTTGCTTGAGCCTGCCTTAATTGTAGGCATGGGAGCTCTGGTATTGCTGATTGTTCTAGCCGTATTAATGCCGATTATCGAAATTAACTCTCTAGTGAAGTAATTTCAATTCTGCATGGCTTTTTTAACTTGCAACGCATCTAATAAAAACAGGGGGAACAGGCCCTCATCAGCTAGGGTTTTTAGCATTGAGTTGTTCAAGATATTTTTGAACACCACTACTATCCATTGCAGGGCTATACAAATAACCTTGAGCATATTTACAACCTAGTCGCAGTAAATATTCTGCCTGAACAGTATGCTCAACTCCCTCCGCTACGACTCCTAAATTGAGATGACGGGCCATAGAAATAATGGCCCGGACAATAGCGGCTGAATCTGTATCGTCAGGTAGGTTCTTGATAAAACTTCGATCCATCTTAATAGAATTGAGGGGGAGACGCCGTAAATAGGAGAGTGATGAGTAACCCATCCCAAAATCATCCAGGCTAATATGTAAACCAATTTGAGCCAAAGATTTAAATACTTCTACCGCAGTTTCATTGTCTTGTACCAAAGAGCCTTCGGTAACTTCTACTACTAATGCACGCGCTGGCAGATCAAATTCTTCTAATGCAAGACGAATAAAATGGGGAAGCCGTAAGTCGCAAAACTCCCGACCGCTAATATTGATAGAAATAGGAGGTACCGTCAGGCCGCTTTCGCGCCAAGTAGAAATTTGTTTGCAAGCAGTTTTGGCAACATATTGGGTCAAGGATTGGGCCATACCAAATTCCTCAACAGCCGATAAAAATAAATCGGGAAAAATTAAACCGCGTTCGGGATGATTCCAGCGTATCAATGCTTCAAAGCCGGAAGGTAGTCCGGTCTGGATGGCTATTTGCGGTTGGTAATGCAAAACAAGCTCTTTCAGCTCTATGGCTTTTTCTAATTGTTTTGCAACGCGCTGCTCTCGGGTTTGTACATTATGTTTAAAGGGGTTGTAAAACTGAAAAGTGGCTCGTCCACTGCTTTTGGCCTGGTACATTGCAGCGTCTGCATGTTTGAGCAAGGCTGAAATTGAGCGGCCATGATCTGGAAACACGGCGATGCCCATGCTGGAGGTCACTGAAAATTCAATCCCCTTGGGTACCTGTGCCTGTATTAAAGCTTCATTGAGTCGGCTGGCAAGTCGGGCTAGCTCATCGCGGTGCGAAAAATGCGGCACGACTACTACAAACTCATCTCCTCCCAAACGCGCAATCCAGCCATCTGTGCCCAGGGCTCTTTGTAGGGCCTGGGCCATGTTGTTAAGCAAGGCATCGCCTAAATGATGCCCATAAGTTCCATTGACTTCCTTGAAGCGGTCCAGATCTATCCAGATAACAGCCATCCGGCTGTTGCGTTGGGCCACCTTCTCAAGCAGCTTGAGAAGACGCTCTTGCAGCAAATGACGGTTTGGCAGACCTGTAAGGGAATCCAGCCAGGTTAAACGTTCAATCCTCTTTTCGGCATCATGCAGCATGGCCGATTTAAGTGCCAGCGCTAAAAAAGTGGATAAGTGTGTTACGAAATTTTGATCCGCATCGGTCCAATGATATTGTTTTTCTCTGGTTTCTAGACACAGTACCCCTACTGCTTTACTGCCGACCCATACAGGTAAACAAAGTGCAGAGATTACCTGAGCAAAAGCCTCTGTAGAGCGCAAGCTTTGCCAAGCGGTATGTTGACGTACATCTGGAGCAATCAAAAGCTGATTCTCAGCTATCCATGCAAAAAAATCGGGATGCATCCGGGCACTCAGACTGGAGCTAGCAGGTTTGGTTTCTAGGCCTTTTTGCTGGCTAAAGGCGGCTTCGCACGTCATGCGAGCCCCCTCACTATATAGCCGCCAAAAGCTTGCTTTACTGGCGTTTAAACTGTTACAAGCTAACTCTAAAATGCGGTGTAAGCTATTCGGCCATTGCAAGGCAGGGGCTGCTGCTAGCTGAATTAACTGGGGAGTGTAATAGTTAGATGAATCGTGTTTATCTTCTACTTGCTTCAGAGATTGAGAGGGGGTGTTATGGGCGCTTGCAGTTGGTCTTAGCTCAGAGAGCGTACAGCACAACACTGCCTGATGATTCTTTTCGCTGCCAACAGTGGCTGGAGAAAAGAGCACTTCTAATAAGGATGGCTTAGAAGAATCGGCAGAGTTAGGCATCAGGTGCGATGCCAATAACAAACGAGAGCCGACTTTCTTGGGTTTAAAGTGAGTCGTACTACGCTTGAAAATTTTTTCTAAGAGGCGTTGCGCTTGTTGATGCTTATGCTTTGGCAGCAAACTCAGTATCGACAGACCTGCCGATAAAGGATGCTTAAGCAACTGTCTAGCAGTGGAGGTGGCTGCTATTAAAGTACCGTTCTGCGTTAGCCAGATGAGCGCCACATGATTATGCTCGGTCCATTGTTTGAGCAAAGTCAACTCATCGTTGTTAAGAGCTATAGGTGATAATTGAGCTGCCACTTGCCTAGATTCTTTCAACAGGGAAACACAAGTTCCCATCTATCGCATTACGTAAAAAATTTCTGCAGCAAACGATACCAATATTGAGGGATAACAAGTCAGCCACCTTTACACTGCCCTGTTTACTTGGATTTGTTATCCATGAATTTAGGATTGTTTATGATGAAGAACGGTTTGTAAAGTTTATAAGAGAATGAGTTGTTAAAAATTCTAGCTAAAAAACCTCTAGAGCAGCTACTGAGTTGCTTAATCTATTAATTTGCAAGGAAGAGAGGCTCGACTTTTACTGTGTTTCTGGAGTGCCAAGAAAATTATTAATATTACGTATAGTGAATTTCAGGAGTGATCAGATGAAACGCGCCGCATTTATATTGGGTTTGTGCGGATTGATTCCTTTTATTGGTCTTGGAGTGTTGGCCCTAGCTTCAGCGACCTATGCGTCAGCAGCAGCCGGTATGCAAAAAGATTATGCTGCCGCAGTTTTAGCTTTTTTAGGCGCACTTCATTGGGGAGCTAGCTTGATAGGAAAACTGCCTACGACTCGTGCCTGGATAAGTTTGGGGTGGGGGGTTGTACCGGTCTTGTGGGCAGTGGCTGTAACGGGTAAACCCATCACTCTAGCTTTACCCTGGCTGGGTATTGGCATTATGCTGACCTTAGGGGCTGATTGGGCAATGCGTCATTGGCATGGCTGGCCAAGCTGGTATCTGCCGCTACGCTTGATGCTTACTGTAGGTAGCATTTTAGGGATCTCCCTGACTATGGTGGCAATTAGCTAGTCAGCCAGCAAAACAATATTCTCACAGAAGCTTGCTAAATCGGTTCAGCCAATCTGTTTTTTTTGCCCAGTTAACCCGTTCTGACAAAGGGCTACGTTTGATAGGGTAGCTTTGCTGCCTTTTCTAAGGAACGTATCCATGAATATCTTTGTTTCGCTTTCTCGAACGCTTCTGATAGCTTTATTTTTCGCTGCTTTGTCGATCACAGTTCCCTCTACAGCCCATGCTGTGGGTAATTTAAGTGATATTACAATTGTGGATCGCGATACCTATCAAACACTGCCACTCATCTGGCATAAAGGCCAATATTATGTTGCTGGGCGACCGGGGGCACGATATGCGATTGCAGTCCGGAACAATACGGGTGAACGGATATTGGCAGTAATGTCAGTGGACGGTGTCAATATTATTAGCGGGGAAACTGCAGGGTTTAACCAGACAGGCTATGTGTTTGGTCCTGGTGAAACGTCTGAAATTGCTGGGTGGCGTAAAAGCCAATCGCGCATAGCTGCTTTTGAATTTACAGCTTTATCAGCTAGTTATGCTGCCCGTACAGGGCGTCCCGATCAAGTAGGGGTGATTGGTGTAGCCCTATTTCGCGAACGCTTACCAGTAGCGATTGCTCCAGCGCCCTTGCCGCCTTGTGGGCGCTGGAATGGGTGGCGTTCTTGTGACCGTGAGAGAAATGAGCAAGCTCCAGGCACTGAGGAAAAGCGTTCCGCGGACAGTCCAGCCTCAGCCGGCGTATTAAGTGATTCAGCCAATAAAAGTAAAAATGCAGCTGAAATGGCCCGACGTGCTCCTGGGGAGCCGCCTCCCAGCCCGTCGGTGGTAGGAAAACAAATGCTACCTCGTCAGTCAGAGCGCCTGGGGACAGCTCATGGTACAAGTGAAACTTCAGTGGCAGAACATACTACTTTTGAACGCAAAAGTAATTCTCCCGATGAAATCATCACTATTCGCTATGACAGCACTGAAAATCTGGTCGCCATGGGAGTATTACCTCGAGCAGTCTTAACAGCACCAAGGCCGCAGCCCAGGCCTTTTCCTGCCTCTACTAGCGGTTTTGTGCCCGATCCACCCGGCCGTTGGTGAGAGCTTTTTATAAGTAGAGAACAAGCCTGGGTTAAAAAGGTTACGAAATACAACTTTTTCTCTTTCTGTCAGAGCATGCTGCGCAGACCTATGGCAAACTGCGCAGCATGACTCTCTTTAAAAAACTTCCCTATGAAATACTGATTGGTCTGCGCTATACTCGCACGGCCCGTCGTGGTCCGCGTCGCAATCGGTTTATTTCCTTTATTTCTACCCTTTCTTCAGTCGGTATCGCACTGGGAGTCACCGCATTAATTGTGGTGCTGTCGGTAATGAACGGATTTCAAAAAGAAGTCCGAGACCGGATGCTATCGGTGATTCCCCATATTGAAATCAGTATGGGTTCAGGCAGTCTTCCAAACTGGAAGGAAATTGCTAGTACTGTGCTTAAGCAGCCCAATGTGCTTGCGGTTGCTCCTTATGCAGGTGCAGGTGTGGTGGCCTTGCGCGATGAGCAGGTCAAACCTCTGTATGTGCGAGGGGTGGATCCAGATGCTGAAATTAAAGTTTCAGATTTGATGCAAGGGAGCAATGGCCGGGCAATTGGACTATTGGCGCCGGGTGAATTTAATATTGTGCTAGGCTCTGAGCTGGCCTTTTCCTTAGGAGTAAAGGTAGGGGATAAGCTCACGCTTCTTGCACCCGAAGGTACAGTGACCCCCGTGGGAGTGGTGCCTAGGCCGAAAAATTTTCGGGTAGTAGGCACTTTTGAATCGGGCCATTACGAGTTCGATAGCGGTCTAGCCTTCGTACATTTACAAGATGCGGCAAGATTTTTGCGGATTGATGGGGCGAGTGGACTGCGCGTTAGAGTCAATAATATTTACAATGCACAACAGATCGCCTATCAACTCGCCGAAGTATTACCCAAAGACTTATATATTCGAGATTGGTCAAAGATGAACCAGATTTGGTTCGCTGCGGTTCAGATTGAAAAACGCATGATGTTCGTCATTCTCGCCCTTATTGTTGCAGTTGCGGCGTTTAATCTTGTGTCTATGCTAGTGATGACCGTCACGGAAAAGCGAGGGGACATTGCCATTTTGCGCACCCTTGGTGCTACTCCCGCTGCGATTCAAGGTATTTTTATGCTACAAGGCATCCTGATTGGTTTGGTGGGTGTGGGTTCCGGTGTATTTCTGGGTGTGCTGCTGGCGTTTAATGTAGAGAGTGTGATGGGAGGCATCGAGAAATTGTTTCAGTTTCAGGTACTGCCCAAAGGAATTTATTTAATCAACAAATTACCTTCTGACCCCCGTTGGTCCGACATTACTTTAATTTCTGCAGTGGCTTTTGTTCTGACGTGGTTAGCAACCATTTATCCCAGCTGGCGTGCGGCAAAAATTGATCCCGCGGAGGCGCTGCGCTATGAATAATTCTGCCGGGGAATGGGTTGTTCAGGCTAAAGGAGTAGTCAAAACCTTTGTCGATGGAGACAGTCGAGTGGAGGTACTGCAGGGCATTGATTTTTTCGCTGAAAAAGGCCAAAGTGTGGCTGTCCTGGGAGCCTCTGGTTCTGGCAAAAGCACTCTGTTGCATTTATTAGGCGGACTGGATAAGCCTACCCAGGGAAGCATTTGCATTGCCGGGAAAGCATGGTCTGAATTAAATGAAAAAGAACGAAGCCAGCACCGCAATTTGCATCTAGGCTTCATCTATCAGTTTCATCATTTATTGCCGGAATTTACGGCATTGGAAAATGTAGCGATGCCTTTGTTAATCCGTCGCTTACCTCGCGATCAGGCTTTAGAGGCTGCTCGTCAATGTTTAGAAGCCGTAGGATTGGCCCATCGTATTGCGCATGCGCCCGGGGAGCTTTCCGGTGGGGAACGGCAACGGGTAGCCGTCGCTCGTGCTTTGGTTACTCAACCTGCCTGTATCCTGGCTGATGAACCTACCGGTAATTTAGATCGGGAAAATGCAGCGAATGTTTTTACCCTAATGCTTAATCTTTCCCGTAAACACGGCACTACCCTTGTGATGGCCACACATGATGACAGGCTGGCGGTTAGTGCAGATAAGATAGTGCAACTGGTAGGTGGTCGTGTACAAACTTCATAACTTATCTATCCTGTCCGCGCCTTGCCGTGCAATTAATTGACAGTCATATTCATCTGGATGCCTCTGAGTTTGATGCGGACCGCTGGCAGCTTATTGCTGCGGCACAGGCTGTAGGGCTGCGAGGATTTGTTATCCCAGCAGTTGCGCCTAAAAATTTTGCAGCGGTGCGTGAGCTGGCGCATTCTTTACCGGATAGTGTGTACTGTTTGGGTATACACCCGCTTTATTTGAACGATCTGGATGAACAAGCACTGCAAGTACTTGAGCAAGCTGTCATTACTGCCTTGCCCGACCTTCGTTTTGCTGGGATTGGTGAGATTGGTCTGGATTTTTTTGTTCCTGGTTTAGATCTTGTTAAGCAAGAAAAATTTTATGTGGAGCAACTCAAAATAGCCCGTCGCTATCGACTACCGGTTATCTTGCATGTACGCCGTTCGCAAGATACCTTACTTAAATGGCTGCGGCGCATTACCGTTCCAGGGGGTATTGCCCATGCCTTTAACGGAAGTAGCCAACAAGCGCAGGAATTTCTCAAACTGGGGTTTAAACTCGGTTTTGGAGGCGCGGCTACTTACAATGGTTCAAAACGCATTCGTACTTTAGCGGCCACATTGCCCGAAGATGCTTTAGTATTGGAAACGGATAGTCCTGATATGCCACCGCAGTGGTTAGATGATGGCCTGCAGCAGCCTGGTTTCCGCAGCCGTAATACCCCCGATCAATTACCAAAAATCGCAGCACAGATTGCACTGTTGCGTTCGGTTTCGCTTAAGGATTTAGCACATCAATGCAGTATTAACACCTGTCAGGCCTTACCTGCGCTTAAGTGTTTATTGCAAGCTAACTGAGGGCCATAGTGCAGATTCAGAATGGGTTTAACTACCAGCAAAAGATTGCGCTTGTAGTTGAGGCATTTAAAAACTTTATGTGGCCTCTAGCGGTGGGATGCTTTACCTTGGGAGTATGGTTAGCACAACAGCAAGCTAACTTACTAAGCTTGCGACTCTACCTGATTCTGGGTGCAGCCAGTGTTTTATTTACAGCTTTGCTATATGGTTTTTCTCAACAATACTCCTGGGGGCGCTTAACTCTCTTCTGGCAGCTCATAGCCATGATGTTGATGGTACCGATAGGGTTTTGCTGGGCTAGCGCATTTGGTCTGCAGGCCATCAGCCACTCTCTAAATCCGCAAGAAGAGGGGCGCGATTTACGGATGACAGGAATAGTCATTAGTTTGCCAACAGTGATTGATCGGGGTCTGCGTTTTAATTTTCTGGTAGAGCAGTGCGGGGCTTGCAGCGTGGAAGGGAAAAAAATCTCATTAGGCTGGTTTACTCAGCCCAACGCCGACATGCTGCAAGAAATACCGCCATTAAAGCCGGGCCAGCGTTGGCAACTGACCTCCCGGCTTAAGCAACGCCATGGTGTATTAAACCCCTATGGTTTTGATACAGAATTATGGCTACTAGAACAAGGAATTGCGGCTAGTGGTTCGGTACGGCCAGCGCGTTTGACACAAGAACATGAGCTTTTGGCAGAGGGTCAAGGCAATTTTTGGGTAATGATTGAACGCTTGCGTGAAGCGACCCGTAGTCGAATGTTGCTGGCGGCTGCAGATACGCCGCGCTTAAACGTACTGCTAGCTTTATCGATAGGGGATCAGCGAGCCATTGCGGCGAATGAATGGGCTCTTTATAACGCTACGGGTGTTGGGCATTTACTTTCGATTTCGGGCTTGCATATCACTTTGTTTGCGGTACTAGTGGGTGCTGTTATACGTTTTTTATGGAGCCGTAGCCAGCGGCTCATGCATTACCTGCCTGCTTTTACCGTTGCGGCCTGGGCGGGTCTTTTCGCTGCAACTTTCTATGCATTTGTTTCCGGTTGGCAAGTGCCTGCCCAGCGAACGATACTGATGCTAGCGGTAGTAGTACTGGCGCGCAGTTTGGCTTATCGCCCCCATCCTGCCCATGTACTGGCTACTGCCGCAGTGGTGGTCTTAATAGCGGATCCCTTCGCTGTACTTTCACCCGGCGCCTGGTTCTCTTTTTCAGCGGTGGCCATCCTGATATTAAGCGGATGGAGAACCGAACGTGATGTCTTACTTTTGCTGCCGGTTAATGATTCCTTGCAGCCTAGCCGTACAAAATGGCAAGACACCCTTCATACGGCCTACCGAGCTTTGAGCAGAGCTTCCCGTATGCAGATCGCTGTAACACTGGGAATGGTGCCCTGGTCCGTGTTATTTTTTTCGCAACTATCGTTGGTGAGTCCTCTTGCCAATGCATTAGCTATTCCCTGGATTAGTTTTCTGGTAACGCCTTTAGCGCTAGCCGGTGCTGTATTAGTGTGGATTTTGCCTCCTTTAGCAGCTTTTGTTCTGATGCTAGGGGGATGGTTCATGGAGCTGATCGACCTACTGTTACAGATCATGGGGCAGTGGCCCTGGGCAAACCTGGTTCTTCCAGCGCCTGCACCGGCAACCTTTTTGGCGGCAGTGGTAGGGGCCTTGCTCCTGATTGTTGGGCGCTCTTACGTTTATCTGCTCGCAGTAGCGTTAATATTGCCCCTGCTTTTCACTCCTGCGCATGCACCTGCGCCAGGACGTTGGCGTATGACCTTTATTGATATCGGTCAAGGGATGGCCGTTTTAATACAAACGCATGAGCATGCCTGGCTGTATGATACCGGGCCGCAATATGGACCAGAAACAGACGGGGGTCAACGCATTATTTTGCCCTTGTTGCGAGCCTTAGGTATCAAACATTTAGACGGTATCATTGTTTCCCATGCGGATAATGATCATTCTGGTGGGGCGCTATCCATTCTTAAATCGATTTCTGCTTCCTGGTTACTTAGCACCGTGGAAGCTGAGCATCCTCTTTATCAAGCGAAGGTATCCAAGCTTGCCTGTGCTAAAGGTATGAGCTGGAAAGTCCAGAATTTGCAATTTACAACCCTGCATCCCCCCTTTGAATGGTTACATGCAAAAGCTTTTAAACCTAATGCCTTAAGCTGCACAGTACGCATCAGTGATGGTACAAACTCAGTATTATTGCCAGGCGATTTGGAAGCCTTGCAAGAAGCCTTGTTAGTGGAAAACCAGGCAGAACAATTGCCTGCTACCGTGCTATTAGCACCGCATCATGGTAGTAAAACCTCCTCTACTGAAGCCTTTATCAAAGCAGTTGCTCCCCAATATGTTGTTTTTCAGGCAGCCTATCGCAATCGTTTCGGCCATCCGCGGCCAGAGGTGCTGGAGCGCTATCAAAAGGCAAATATTCAGATCCTGCGCTCGGATGTTGCGGGTGCCGTAGTATTTGAGTTTGAAACGGGAAAAACTACACCGATATTGGTAAAACCGTGGCGCCAGACAATGCAGCGTTATTGGCATTGGCGGGAGAAACCCTTCTAAAATTCCAAGAATTAAACTCTTATTAAATGAAAGCTAAGCTTGTTGCGCGTATAGGTTCAAATTAAATATTTTGTAACTCCTTCTTTAAAGGTTGTATATGTCGCTGGATCGCCTAATCAATGAATTTGACCAGATGCTGAGAACCCTTACTCACCAGATAAATACAAAACGTCCCTTGCCGCTGGCTAAATCTATCAATAAAACAGCGGATTTAACAGAGACCGATCGTAAAGAAGTAGTAAGGTTAATGCGGGTGAACCATGTAGGGGAGATTTGTGCGCAAGCTCTTTATCAGGGTCAGGCAATGGCCACTGAAGACCGAGAATTACAACAATTTTTTCTTAAGTCAGCCGAAGAAGAACGTGATCATCTTGCTTGGCTCAAAAGCCGCTTAGATGAGTTGCAAGGATCTACCAGCGTACTCAATCCGGTGTGGTATGCAGGAGCTTTTGGCTTGGGTTTTATCGCCGGAAAACTCTCTGACAAAACGAGTCTTGCCCTCATGGCGGAAACCGAACATCAGGTAGAAGCCCATCTGCAAAGCCATTTAAGCCGTCTGCCCGCAAGCGATACGCAATCACAAGCCATTCTTGATCAGATGCGTGAAGAAGAAGTTCAGCACGGCAATGCCGCGCGTGCGCGGGGCGCCCCCGATTTGCCTTTATGGGCCAGATTAGGCATGCGGGTTGGGGCAAAAATCATGACCAAGACAGCTTATTATTTATAAGGAGAGAGGTTTTGAAAACTTAGGATTTAGATTTCTAATCTTGTTTAATTTAAACCCGCTCAGCTTTTTGCAAGCTAGCTGGAGGTTTGATTAGCTGCGAGGTTCGATTTTAAATTCAACGTTTAGGATTGCCGGGGGAGCCGCGTCTTGATTGAGATTGATTGCTACTGCCCACGTGTGCTTCGCGGTCGTGGCGGCTCTCCGGAGTACGCCGCCCCTGATTAAGCTGGGTGGGATCCTGTAGGCCTATTTTATTGGTATCGTTTTCAACCTTGCCCGTATGCGGTTCTTGTTTGTCGGGATCATTCTGATCAGTCGTCATAGGGAGTTCTCCTTGCATAAGAATTAATACGGTGTGCTGATAAAGAAGGTTTTAAAGATAAAAAGGTTTTAAAGGGTAGACGATGAGAACTTAAACGTCTTTCTTATCACCGCTTGCCTTAGCTTTTCTTTGCTGAAATTGCAAGATACCCATCGCTAACACAACAGCTGCTATTGCCGAAAACGCCGCACGAAGCCAAGTAGACAGAAGGTCCTCTCGCAGCGTCATTAAGCCAGCAAAGAAAATTACCGAAGCGATTAAGCCTGCCCAGCGTTTGAATTTTTCTTTCTCTAGGGCTTGCGTGTTTTCGTCCATCAATACCCTTCTAATCCTCTGTATGCCGATGCTACTATTTTTACGATGACGCTCCAGCTTCTAAGTAGGTAGTTTTTCTGTGCGCTGTTTAGCTGAATTTAATAGTCGACATCTGATGCTTAGCTTTTTAGGTTTCCTTATTCCCTTGAAGTTCAATTTCTTTAAAGCAATCAGCTACTTTTTTGAAAAAGGATGATTTTTAGGTAGGCTTGCTTAGGTTTTAAAGTTTGTTGAGAAAGATTTTTTACGATTCTTTCTGGTTTGAATCTTGCCCAGCATCGATCCTGCTTTTCCTTTGCTAAGAGAAAGCATTTACCCTTCATAATAAGAATTTATTTAAGAGAAGTTTCCTATGTTTAGTTACCGCCACGCCTTTCATGCGGGTAATCATGCCGATGTACTTAAGCATGTGATTGCACTTGCAGCGATTGAATACCTCACCAGCAAAGGAGCACCGCTGATGGTGATAGATACTCATGCAGGAGCAGGATTCTACGCGTTGGATTCAGGCTATGCATTGCACAGTGCTGAGGCAGGGACTGGCATTCCCAAACTGTGGAATATTGCGCAGCTGCCTTCTCTAGTGCATCGTTATATACAGACTATTCGGGAATTTAATCTTAAACATGGTAGCGAAACCCTTAAATTTTATCCTGGCTCTCCGCTCCTGCTGTTTAATGCATTGCGTGGCGAAGATAAATTGCGCTTGTTTGAGATGCATCCAGCCGATCACGCCATCCTTGCGAAAAACATGCAGCAGTTACAAATAGGACGGCAAATTATTGTGCAGCGGGCTAATGGTTTTGAGGGTCTAAAAGCCTATTTACCTCCCCCCCAGCGTCGTGCGTTTGTTTTAGTGGATCCTTCTTATGAGGATAAGGCTGATTACAAGCGGGTCTATGATACTTTGGCTGATGCCTTGACTCGATTAGCCACAGGGACCTATATGATCTGGTATCCGATTATCGAAAGGCCAGAATCCCGCAATTTACCAGAGCGCCTTAAAAAACTGTCTCCTCCCAAAGGACCGCGCCCGGACTGGTTACATGTGGCTCTCAATATAGGCCAAACTCTGCAAGGGTTTCCTATGAACTTACAGGCCAGCGGTGTATTTATGTTTAACCCACCTTATACCTTAGAGCCCATGCTACGCAGTACTTTGCCAGCGCTAGCGAAACTATTAGGGGGTGTCAACGCTTCCTATTTAATTGAAGCAGGTAATGGTGCTAATAAAATCCGTAAAACGCAGCCTAAATCGGGCATTAGTCCAACAGCTAAAACATGGCTTAAACAAACAGCAGCTTCGCCTACGCCAAAAAATAGCTTCTCTCATACCCAAGGTACCTCTGCTAGTCAAGGTCCTGAACGAACCAAGCAGCCTATAACAGCTGATCCTCGAGGTATTCATTTGGTTAAGCCGTTAAAACGTGTAGATGCTGCTGGCTCTTCACGCACCCGCAAGCGTAATTTCTAGAGGTTTGTTATCTTTCTAAACCCTTTCGGGCCTTGTGGTTTCGCCTTGTTGTGCTAGAGCACTGTATTGAGTTCTGCACCTTGCCGCATAGGATTTAGAAATGGAATTGTTCTCTATGAGCAGCTTTTGATACTTTCGGTGACCAGCTGGGGGCCACGGTAAATCAGGCCGGTATAAAACTGCACCAGACTAGCTCCACAATCAAGTTTTAGTTTAGCGTCAGCCCCGGACATGACGCCGCCTACGCCAATAATAGGAAGAGCCCCATCTAATAGCTTGGCCAAGCTACGGATGATCTGATTGCTGCGAGAAAACAAAGGCGCGCCCGATAAACCACCGCTTTCCTGCCCGTAAGGTAAATCAGCAACAGTTTCACGTCCTATCGTAGTGTTGGTAGCGGTAATGGCATCAATCTTTTCATCCATAGCCAATTGGGCAATCGCTTGTAATTGAAGCTCTGTAAGATCAGGAGCAATTTTTACGGATAGCGGAACATATTTGCCATACTGATCTGCTAAACGGGCCTGTGCAGTTTTCATGCCCCTCAGGATGGTGCGTAGTTCCTCAGTTTCTTGCAGTGCTCGCAATCCTTGCGTGTTGGGGGAACTGACGTTAATCGTTGCAAAATCGGTGAGACTGTAGAGCTGCTCATAGCACAGGCGGTAGTCATCCAACGCATTTTCGTTGGGGGTATCCTTGTTCTTGCCGAGGTTAACGCCTATCACTCCTGGGTAACCTCCGGTGGAGCGAAAACGACTCAAGTTTTGTGCCAAGGTTTGAACCCCATGGTTATTAAAGCCAAGACGGTTAATGAGTCCATTGACTTGAGGTAATCTAAATACTCGGGGTTTCTCATTGCCTGGTTGCGGACGTGGAGTGACTCCGCCCAATTCTAAAAATCCAAAACCTAGCGCTCCAAATCCATTAATGCATTCTCCATTTTTATCGGCACCTGCTGCCAGACCGATCCGGTTAGGAAAAGTTAAACCCATTACCTGCACAGTGGCTACCTTAGGCTGGGGAAAAAGTAAGCGGCTTATCCCAGTGGCATACAAGGTATTAAGAGTGACCAAGGTGAATGCATGCGCATCCTCCGGCTCCAGTGAAAATAAAGCCTTCCGGCCCAGTGAGGTGCATAAAGAATCCATGGGCTAAGTTTACACTTGAGGTGTATTCCCAACAGCAAACTGCACTTTATTTTTTCGCTATCAAGGCTGTCAAATCTCGAGCCCAGGCTTCCAGCCGTTCCTGGGCAAACGCGCGTTGCTCTTTGGTAGCCACGTTGCTAATCAGTGCTATTGTTCTATAGGTGCCCTGATTGACTTGTTCAAAATAAGCACGTCGCTGCGGGTCTGGGCTGGGAGAAAAACGCTCAAATAAAGCTTTCATCTCACGGGTAGCTATTTCCAGGCTAGGACGTTGCTTGCGGATGCGTTCCAAGGTGTCGACCACATCCTGTTGACGGCGCAAGCGTTCGGATAATAAAAATTGATGGTTTAATGGCCGTGCGTCCGATAGCGCCCGCAAACGTTCTTTTTGTTCGGCTTGTAAGCTGCCATAGAGCCTCTCAAGGCTGGATAATAGGCTTTCAAAACGTTTTTCGCGTTGCTCAGCAGGGGTTTTCTTGAGATATTCCTTGCTTAACTGGGTAGCATTTTCAGCATATTTTTCTTTTAAACGCTCTAGTTGTGTGGGGCTTAAAGTGAGAGCTAGCTCGGCTAATTCCGGCGCGAGTTTTTGCAAGGCCTTATCCATGCGTAAGTTAACTTCAGTGGCTAGCTGAGCGATTTGAGCTTCTGAAGCCCCACTGGCTATTTTGGATTTAATACTGCGCAACCAGCTCGCATACTCGGGTAACTCTTCTTGACGATGCCATGCAAAAAAAGCGGCCGCTCTTTCACGGGCAAAGAGCTCTTGGCGGCTATCTAAATCCAGATAACTGTCTACCTGATTCAGAAGCAGGGTATCAGCATTGTTATAGGCTAGGCCAATAGCACTGCAGGCGGAAAGAGTTACTACAATAAAGGTAAGCAAAAAAATACTTACTCTACGTTTTAAGGGGTTTTCCAGCCATTTCCGCCCGATAAGTCCCTTAAATAAAGTAAGCTGATTTTGAAAAAGGTATCTCATGAATATTGTTATCCTCGCAGCTGGTCAAGGCAAACGCATGCAATCCACCCTGCCGAAAGTGTTGCATCCGGTAGCAGGACGGCCCATGCTTGTGCATGTTTTGGAAGCGGTGCGCCCACTGGCTCCACAGCATATTATTGTAGTAGTAGGCCACGGTGCAGCTGCCGTCATAGAAGCCTGCAAGGATCAACCCAATCTTGCCTTTGCTCAGCAACACCAACAACTGGGCACAGGCCACGCTTTGCAACAGGCGATGCCTATGGTAGATGATAAAGGCATTACTTTAATGTTGTATGGCGATGTTCCTTTTATTCGTACCGAAACCTTAAAAGCATTACTAACTGCAACAGGTTCTGATGGTTTTGGTCTGTTAACGGTAAATCTGCCTGATCCTAGCGGGTATGGGCGGATTATTCGCGATGCAAATGGACAGGTGCAACGCATTGTGGAGCAAAAAGATGCTACTGCGCAAGAGCGCACCATTAATGAAGTCAATACAGGTATTTTAGCTGCGCCTACTGTGGATTTAAGACGTTGGCTGGCACAACTAAAAAACGACAATGCGCAGGGTGAGTATTACGCAACCGATCTTATTGCCATGGCCGTTTCTGAAGGCAAACTCATTCATACTGTACAGCCGACAGCCCCCTGGGAAACCGAAGGGATTAACGATAAGATCCAGTTGGCAGCGGTAGAGCGCGCCTATCAGCGGTCCCAGGCACGCCGGCTCATGGAGCAGGGCGTTACCCTGCTAGACCCTAACCGTTTTGATTTGAGGGGCACTCTTCACTGCGGTAAAGATGTCAGTATTGACGTGAACTGCATTTTTGAAGGAGAGGTCACTTTAGCCGATGGAGTAAGCATTGGCGCTAATTGCGTTATAAAAGAGGCTCAGATTGGAGAGGGCACAAGGATAGAAGCTTTTACCCATATGGAGAATGTCCGTATAGGCAGCAATGCAAAAATAGGCCCGTACGCACGTTTGCGACCGGGAACCGTGTTATCGGATGAAACGCATATCGGTAATTTTGTAGAGCTTAAAAACACCCACATGGGCCGAGGTTCAAAAGCTAATCATTTAGCTTATCTGGGAGATGCGCAAGTCGGTGCAGGAGTTAACTATGGTGCGGGTTCCATCACCGCTAATTATGATGGGGCTAACAAACACAGGACAGTAATAGAAGACGATGTGCATGTTGGCTCTAATTGTGTATTAGTTGCCCCTGTGACCATCGCTCAAGGAGCAACTATTGGGGCAGGCAGCACCATTAGCAAGCCTGTGCCGGCCGGTGGGCTGACGGTAGCCCGTGCTAAGCAAAGCACTCTGCCTGGATGGGTTCGTCCGGTTAAGCTTAAAAAATAAATTTAATTTCTATTGAATTGTTTACCCCACTGGCTTACTACCAAGGCTAAAGTCCCGGCTACAACTGCCCAAAATGCTGAGCCTACTCCCCAAAGGCTTACCCCGGAGAGCGTCACCAAAAAGGTAATCAGGGCTGCTTCCCTATGAGACTCTTGTGTTAAAGCGACAGCCAGACCTCCCCCGATACTCCCCAGTAAGGCCAGGCCTGCAATAGCACTGATCAGCTCTCGCGGAAAGGCAGCCAATACCCCTGTGACCGCAGCACCAAAAAGACCGATGACACAATAAATAATCCCGCACCATACCGCAGCGGTATAGCGGCGTGCAGGGTCTGCATGGGCTTGTGGGCCCATGCAGATAGAAGCCGTGATGGCTGACAAGCTCAGTGCAAAGGCTCCCCAGGGAGCCAGCACTAATGTAGCTACTCCCGTTAAGCTGATAATTTTTGAAATAGGCACACGATAATTAGCGGCTTCAAGAGCCGCCACTCCAGGCAGGTTTTGTGAAGCCATGGTGACAATAAAAAGCGGGACTGCCAGGCTTACCATGGCTTGCCAGGTGAAATGTGGCGTTACCCATACTGGGCTGGTCAATTCAAAACTAAGTCGGGGAGCTGTTAATTGACCGCTAAAAAAAGCGATTGTTATACCGATTAGCAAGACCAGAGGTACTGCATACCGCGCCAGGAAACGCCGTGCCAGCAAATAGCTTACTAACATCATCAGCACTAAAAAGGACTGCGTTTTTAACGCGATAAAGGCTTCTAGACCAAAGCGGCTTAGCACCCCGGCCAATAAAGCCGAGGCGATGGCTAGAGGAATACGTTTTATTAATTTTTCGAACCATCCTGTTATTCCCAATAACAGGGTCAGTACAGCGCTAGCCATAAACGCAGCCACTGCCTGCGGCATATCAAAACCGCTGCCTGCTACTGCTAAAACAGCGGCTCCCGGTGTGCTCCAGGCTACCATGATGGGTTTTTTTAAAAGCAGAGAAGGTACGAGCGAGCATAAACCCATTCCCAAACCCAGAGCCCCCATCCAAGAGGCTAGTTGGGCTGGCGTGGCGCCTAAAACGGTAGCGGCTTGAAACACAATCGCTACTGAACTGGTAAAACCTACTAATACTGCTACAAAACCTGCGGTAAAAGAGCTAAGGCTGGTATCGCGCCAGAGGTTTGTAGAGGCAAAGCTCATATTTTTTAGCTTGGAGGATAGAGAGGTTTTAAACATAGGCGATCAAAGATTTATTGCTTAGCAAGTTCTAAGCTTGCTTACGCTCAGCCAATAAAAAGAAGGCAAGTTTAATATAGCTCTAAGCAAGAGCCAGACTTTACAGCTATAGTGGCTCTTCTTTATATTGATGATGATCTCCTCAGCAATTCATGCCCTCCTTTTCTGCGCTTACCTTGCCACTGGCTCCAAAACATGAGCCTCGTCTGTTGCTGACGCTGGCGGGCATTCAATTTACCCATATTCTTGATTTTATGATCATGATGCCTTTGGGGCCCTTACTCACCCGTTTTTTCGGTTTATCGACTGGGCAATTTGGCTTGCTGGTATCCACTTATACTTTTTGCGCAGCTATTGCGGCTATTGGAGCAGCAACAGTCATTGAACGGTTTAATAGACGACATGTGGTGCTGGGGTTGTATGCAGGTTTTATCGTGGCAACGGCAGCTTGCGCAGCAGCGCCTAGTTACTTAACGCTACTGATTGCACGAGGCATCGCGGGTATGTTTGGTGGGGTATTGGGTGCGATGGTGCAAACCTATATTGGAGACACGATTGCTTATGAGCGTCGGGGCCGTGCGACGGGGATGGTAATGGCCGCTTTTTCCTTATCCACAGTTGCGGGTGTACCGCTAGGCCTGCTGGCTGCTAACCATGTACCCGTTTTATCCTGGAGAGCTCCTTTTTTGTTCGCCGCTTTGCTGGCCGCAGGTTTCTGGTGGCTAGGCTACAAAGTGCTACCCCCCATTGCTTCGCGGCTGGAGGATAAGCGACTCTCCCATTCTTTAGCGCCCATGTGGGAGGTTTTGCGACATCCGAACCATTGGCGTGCCTTTGCTTTTATGGTGCTAATGATGATGGGGGGATTTACCGTCATTCCCTACATTACTTTATATAGCACGGCTAATGTAGGGCTTGCAGAGCATCTTTTACCCGTAATGTATTTAGTAGGAGGCTCATTAACCTTTTTTACGGCGCGCTTATTTGGGCGTCTGGCGGACCGTTATGGAAAAGCCCGAACCTTTCGCTTTATTGCAGCGGCTTCTGTACTGCCTATTCTGGCTGTAACCCATATGCCAAGAGTACCGGCCTGGGTTGTTATTTTAAACGCGAGCTTCTTTTTTGTTTTAGTCAGTGGTCGTTTTGTCCCCGGTATGGCAATGGTCACTTCGGCAGCTCTCCCTCATTTGCGAGGGACTTTCATGAGTCTTAACTCTGCTGTTCAACAAAGCGCTAGTGGTCTAGCTGCACTGATAGCAGGTATGATTATTAGCCGTAATGCGGCAGGGATGATAGAGCACTACAATATCGTAGGCTATGTAGCGGTCACGGCAACTTTAGGGGGCATTTTGTTAGCAGGTTCGATACGCCCGGCGGATAGGGGTGTTGTTGAGTTAAATCCAAATTAAAAAATTCTTTACCCTAATCTTCATGCGCCTTTTAAGTTAAAAATCGATCAAAACACTTATAAAATCAGGGTATTTCAAATTTTGACTTTATAGAAACAACTCAGCTTATAAGTGACCCTTATTGTTAAATTGTTATCCATTTCTAAATCATTTGTGTCGCTGTTGCTATGCGCTGTCGTGCTAGAGCATTGTCCTGGGCTGTGCACCTATGCATGAATGATTTAGAAATGGAATTAAAAAATTTAGCTAGATGCAGCCATCTTTACAGGCATTGCGCAATGCCCTTGAGAGCGAAGATTGGGAAGCGGCTTATAAGGCAGCGCAGGCGCTGGGAAGCTTAGCTACGCAAGAGAGTGAGCAAGCTTTGATTGACGCCTTGGGTTCCGCATCACCCTTGACTCGAAACAGTGCGGCTTTGGCCATTCCCGATCGAAAGCTTCAGAGGGCGGTTCCTGCACTCGTTAATGCCATTCTCAATCCAGCTAATCTAAACCACCGCGGTACTCTGGTTTATGCCCTCGAAGTCATGGACTGTACTCAGCTTTTTTCCTTTCTTTTTAGATTGGCCTTAGAGGGAAATTATGAATGCCGAATGATCGCCCTTGGAATACTTGTGAACAAAGGATTTTATATTTCAAACGATGAGTTAAAGGAGGCACAGCTATTATTAACAGACTATTCGAATGCATCTGTTCCTCCGCAAGATAGTGCCTTATATACTGATCTTTCAGCCGTATTAAAAAACTTGCGAGAGGATTGATGACTTGCTTTATTACACTCCAAAAAATTTGGGCAAATAACCGAACTGTATTGCCAATAGAAAAAGGATAACTACACACGCCAACCCTAGCAGCCAGGACTGCAGAGGAAAAGCTTTTTTAGCGACCTGAATATTATCCAGCTCTCTGTTGCCGCAGAAAAAGTTATCCGCATCAGCTACCTTACCGGATAAAGCCTGATCCTTACTCACCTCAAAAAAGCTAGGTGACGAAGAAGATAACTTCTGTTTAAGTTCTTCTGGGAGATCTTCCATCTTTCCATTCCAATGCTGGGATTTAACCTCGCGGAAAGAAATTTCCTGGGGAAACTCGGTTGAAAGATCAGATACCTGTTTTAGTAAGGCTTTGGCATCAGTTTGGGAAGAAAAAACGTTTTCTATAAAGTCAGGAACACCATTTTTATCCTTGTCCGCTAATAGTTTTTGAAGATGAGGCGGTAAATCCTCTATGCGATCCAGATTAACTTCTTTTCCATTCACTACCAGCTTACGGTGGGTCTGAGAAGTAGAGTCTTCCATAATATATTGCCTTTAATTATTCAGGTTTAAAATTAATCCACTAAGCTTTGGAGAGAAGCTAGCTTAGCGTAAAGACCGGCTTGAGCCATCAAGCTAGTATGCGTGCCTTCCTCAATAATCCGCCCATGCTCAAAAACTAAAATACGATCGCAACTGCGAATGGTAGCTAGTCGATGCGCAATCACAAGGGTGGTACGGCCAAGCATTGCCGTTTGTAGCGCTTCTTGCACGAGCCGTTCGCTTTCGGCATCTAATGCAGAGGTGGCTTCATCCAGCAACAAAATGGGCGCATCGCGCAAAATAGCGCGGGCAATGGCCAGGCGCTGTTTTTGACCCCCCGAGAGGCGAACACCGCGCTCCCCCAGATAAGTGTTGTAACCTTCAGGCAATGTCGCAATAAAATCATGGGCTTGTGCGGCCTTGGCCGCCTGGATCACTTCTGCCTGATTCGCAGTGGGTCGGCCATAACGGATATTTTCAAGAGCGTTATCTGAAAAAATGACAGGCTCTTGTGGCACGATACTGAACAAGCCACGCAATTCAGCAAGATTAAGCTGGGTTATGTCCACATCATTAACCCGAATATGACCGACAGTAGGATCATAAAAACGCTGTAATAAAGCAAACACAGTAGTCTTACCGGACCCTGAGGGACCTACCAATGCTACACGCTCTCCCGCCTGAATGCTAAAGCTTAAGCGCTGTAAGACCTTACGGTCCGGGCGGGCGGGGTAAATGAAATCAATATTCTCAAAGGTTACGCTTGCACCTCCCACAGAGCTAGGAGCGGATAAAGCCATTAGAGGATTGGTAATCGAGGGTTGAGCCTCCAGTAACTCTACCAAGCGTTCAGACGCTCCAGCAGCCCGTTGTACATCTCCCCATACTTCTGCCATGACAGCAGATCCTGAACCAATCATTAAGGCATAAATAAAAAATTGGGATAAGCTTCCAACCGTAGTTTCCCCTCGCACCACAGCCATGCCTCCATCCCATACTCCCCACAGCAAACCCGCTAAAAACGCCAGCATTACAAATACTATTAACAGAGCTCGCACACGGCTACGTTTCATCCCAGTAGTGAAAGCTTCTTCTACCTTGGTGAAAAAGCGACCTTGCTCCCGTTTTTCTTGTACATTTGCTTGCACAGTCGACATCGCATTTAAAGTTTCCCCTGCTACGCTGGAAATATCTGCTACGCGGTCCTGGCTGGAACGGGACAATTTACGCACTCTTCGGCTAAAAAGCAGCACAATACCTAGGATGACCGTCATCACGACCAGCACGAGAAGAGTGGTTTTGGTGTGGCTAATCAAGAGCATTAATATACTGCCCAAAAGCAGGATTGCATTGCGTAAACCCATGGAAAGACTGGAACCTACCAGAGTTTGAATCAAAGTAGTATCGGTGGTGAGCCGGGAGAGGACTTCTCCTGTTTTAAGGCTTTCAAAAAACTGTGGAGGTTGCTGTAACAGACGAGCATAGACAGCTTGCCGTATATCGCTGACGACACGCTCACCGAGCCAGCTTACCGTATAAAAACGGGCACCCGCAGCAAGAGCCATTAATCCTCCTGCTAAGGCTAACCAAAGTAAAGTGAGCTTCAGACTGCTGGCATCCCCTGTTTTGATCGCAGGCGCAAACCCTGCATCAATAACTTCTTTAAGCAATACGGGCATGAGTAAGGTGGTTGTTGCTGCAATCATCAGAAAAATCGCAGCTGCCCACACGCGTGCCCGGTAAGGCCGCACAAAAGGCAGTAAAGTTTTAAGCATGGGAAGGCCGCTAACTGCGGGCGCTTTAGCAGCAGAAGAGGGCCTGGTAAAGGCAGAAGGGGAAGAGTTCACAGTTAATTTGAAGCTAGGAGTAAAAATAAGTGACTAGCTTACCAATTCTGTAGGGCTTTACACCTTCTGTTTTCCCTTCTAGGAAAAACCGCCTTACTTAAGATTTTTAGGGGTCTAACCCCAGATGGGGGGGCTGGCTAGGGTATAGAGGATGCAAGAAGTTAAGGCAGGGGTAGTTAAAAAACGCAAAAATAAGCACCTCTTTGCTACCTAGGGCCTGTTCACACTGTTAAAAATAGGGAGAATAGGCCTAGCCTTGGCTGAGAAGAAAGCAGAGATACTAAAAAAAGAAAGCTTATTCGGCGGTTTTATTTGAGAAAGTAAGCAGTGTACCCTTCATTTTTTTAAGCGCTGAGGTTTCAATCTGCCGAATTCTCTCTGCAGAAACCCCGAACTCATCGGCTAGTTCATGCAGGGTTAAGGTCTGGGCACCGTCTTCCTCTGTATTTAACCAACGACTCTCGATAATACGCCGACTACGCCTATCCAATTTAGCAAGCGCTGCTTCGATTCCAGAGCTAGCCAGTACATCTCTTTGCTTGCGCTCCAACACATGGGTAGGTTCAGTCCGCGCATCTTCTAAATAGCTAATAGGCGCAAAGTTACTGTCATCGGCATCATCATTACTACTTTCCAGCGCAATATCGCCACCGGAAAACCGAGTTTCCATTTCCCGCACTTCTTCAGGTTTGACTTTGAGTGCTTTGGCAATTTGATCTACCTGGTCCGTGTCTAAGGTAGCGGCATCGCCCTTCATACTGCGCAGGTTAAAGAACAGCTTGCGTTGGGCTTTGGTAGTCGCTAATTTGGCCATTCTCCAGTTTTTCAGAATGTACTCATGCATTTCTGCCTTAATCCAGGTCATGGCAAAGCTGACTAAACGGACGCCCCGGTCTGGGTCAAAACGTTTAACAGCTTTCATCAAACCAATATTGCCTTCCTGGATCAGGTCAGCATGGGGTAGACCATAGCCTAAATAGCTACGGGCAATAGAAACGACAAGCCGTAAGTGAGAAAGTACTAACTTACCTGCTGCATCAATACTCCCGTTAGTTTTTAATTCGCGCGCGTACTCCTGCTCCTGTTCTAAGGTGAGCATAGGGATACGGTTCACGGCTGAGATATAAGCATCTATATTGCCTATAGCAGGAATAGAAGGCATAGGCAGCACTGGCGAGCCTTTTTTAACAGTGGCCAAAGCAAGTGTGTTAGTCATGTCTTTTCCTTTTTTCCTTAACTTTTGAATATATTAGCACTCTCAACTAACGAGTGCTAATTTGAGTTAACTATAGAAGTAATAGTTCCTGCTATGTGGGGGTGGAATTTTTTCCGTAGACCGCAGAGCTGAGCTTTTTGTTCTGAGGGGAAGAATAATTTACTTAATATTTCTACTCTATAGGTCTAGAAGTAGATATTTTGTAAGCTTTTGTGAAGTGTCTATTGCAAGGGTAAGAGCTACACAGGAGAGGAGTATTAAAAATATTCATCCCAGGTCATGGAGATGATGAAAATCGCGAGTCAGCAGGCGCAGGAGAGAGGATGTGCCTGCATGGAACCGGACTTCACCCCCCCCTGCGTCAGTCTAGGAGGCCTTGAGTCAATGTCATCCAGAGTTTTGTAGGGCTGTGAACTATTCCGTGGACTTTGAGTGTGATCAGCATTCCTTTGCATTCAACTCAAGAATTCATACTCTTACCCGAATACATGCATGTCGCAGATGCATGCATTGCCCAAGAATTTATCGTTTGAAAGTCAGTGTTTATTTATCCAGAATATCTCCATTGAAAAAATACAGAATGTCAATAGCAAATATTTGAGTCTTGAACAAATCAGTGACTTATCGAGAGTATGAGTTCGGAAGTACGAGTTTCAATAATAAGGGTGAGTGCAATTTACCAAAGTAAGTTATATGTTCCGGCGGAGAATGGTTGAGCTTAGATTATTCAGACCAATGCCTGTGAGTGGGTTTTTTCCTAGGAAAGATGAGGGTTTGGGGTAAAGAGTCTAAACAAACTAAGAGCTGAAGCAATTGTTTTGTTAACTCTCATGCCCAGGCAGAGAGGATCGCCTGGTCGTGCTAGATACTCAATGATAAGGGAGCGAGTAGAGAAAATGAAAATTAACAATTACTTGATGAGTCCGTCGGTAAAACTTGGAGTGGCTATTGGATTTTTAATGTATTGCAGCTATGGACTGGCCCATCATGCCTTTGCGAATTTTTGGTTGCTTGGTTTGTGCGCCTTCATTGGAGTATTTATTCCTTACTACTCCAGATTAAGTAACAAATTTGAAGAAAAAGCTAACCTGCGCACTGCAAAAGTTACCATTGGCCGACTCAGCCGTTTTTTGCCGCAATTATTTTTCAATATTTGCATCTTTAAAATAATGGCCTTAGGCCAGATTGTACCGAACCACAATCTAAATGGACTGGGAGGGGTCTGCGGGGTAGCGTTTATCACTACCTGTGCATCCCAAGGCATGCAGTATTTGGCGCTGGCACTGTCTAATCGTGAATTGGGTGACCGTAATCGGAATGTGCTGATTGCGCTGTCACTTAATATTGTTGTCACCGCCTTGGCAACCTTAGGATGGGTGTGGGCAAAAGCTGCCTTTCTAGCATTGGGCATCATTTTTGGTTCAGTCTTCTTTTTAATGGGCCTGGCATCGGATCTGCGGGCTTGGCTTTACCCGCATGGTGGAGTGGCTGTGTTCTTTGGTAGCTTCAATCCGATCCACATTACCCATCTGGCTCTAATTCGCGGCGCTATTGAGCAGCGTAACCTCGAAAAGGTCTATATCCATTGCACCAATATCCCCAAGCTCCATAAAAGGTCTATATCCATTGCACCAATATTCCCAAGCTCCATAGCCATGCGTTGGAGAAGGGAGAGATCTGCATCTCGCATTACGAAGCTGGCATGCGCGTGTATGAGAAAACCGATCTGGCTGATGTGCATGTGAATTATTTTCCCACTGGCCACAAGTTTTACGAGTACGAGACCCGTCTAGCTATGATGCGCTTGGCAGTTGCCGAGGCAGGGTTGGCAGAGGTGGTTGAGGTGCTGTCTCTGCCAGAGACGTATCAAGTCGGTGGCTTCTACGCGGTTTTGGCGCATGTGAAGCAGCTGGCTCAGGGCAAGCCGGTACATGGAATTCACGGTAGCGACCTTGGTGGAATGTGGGTACGTAGCATCTATGACGAGTTTGGGTGGATTTATCCCTACCCAGTCGTTCGGCGTGACAAGATATCTGCCACTGCAATCCGTAGTGGTGCGAAGGGACTAACCACTCCGGCAGTGGAAAAGATGATCTTAACGTTACGCCACTCGCCAGCAGGCAGTCTGCAATCCAGCTAGAAATTAGGAGGAAAAATGATAGTTCACCAACCTCACCCTCAACGCCAAACCGCAGTAGCGCCAGATGAGATTCTGACGATTAAGATTGTCGAGAATGAAGAGGAACGTTTTAAGGCAATGATTATACGGGCGATTGTGTACATGCATGAGCAGCATTGTCCCTACAATGAAGAGTTTGACTTGAACGACCACACGGCTACACAGATCATCGGGCTAACTGCAGATCAGGAGCCAGTGCTAACCGCACGTATCCGATATTTCAGTAATTTTGCCAAGATCGAGCGCTTGGCCATTCGCGAGGAGTACCGCGGTCTAGGTTACGGTTACCGTTTACTAAATTTTATTTTGTCACTGTGCCGCCAGAAAGGTTACTCGCAGTTCTACTTGCATGCCCAGGCTCGACTGCAGTCGTTTTATGAAAGTTATGGTTTCCGTGTGGTTGGTCACAACTTCGCCTTCTCCGATCACCACTACCTAGAAATGCTATTAGAGGAGTCTTCCTCAGTTCTACTGCCTTTTACATGGATTGCCCGCGACCCGATGGCGCTGAATCGCCCGGACGGCAGTTTTCACAAAGCTGGGCCGCTAGAGCGCCGTGCCAGTTTCAGCTGCGAGTTGCAGACTGGTTATGCTGGACAGTTAGCATGAAATCCGGCAGTAACACAGCGGTTATAGCCGCTCTGCTTGGGTGTGCATGCCATACGGAGCAAAAGTTTATGCAGGTCGGCGGCTACCTCAAACTACTTGATTTGCTTAAGTAATGGTGACCAGACTGATTAATCAAACTACCTCACTGAAAGGGTAAGAACATGAAAAAAGCACTTGTTGTCATTGATATACAGCGGGAATATATAAGTCCAGGTCGTAGCTTCAACATTCAGGGAATTAGCCCGTCTTTGCAAAATGCTTATGATATATTGCAATTTGCCCGTCAAGCTAGCTGGCCGATTGTGCATGTGCAACATTTGCAAAATGGGGATTTGTTCGGTCGTGATTCGGCCACTGCCGACTTCATTGATGGTTTTGTTCCCCTGGAATCGGAAGCACTCGCGGTGAAAAGTAACTACTCCTCCTTTTCCTCGCCTGAGTTCCAGCGTTTTGCCCAAGACTATAGCGACCATGAGTTAGTGGTGATTGGTTACGGCACTACGATGTGCTGCCTCAGTACTATTGTCGACGGTTATCATCGGGGCTACCGCTTCGCGTTGGTCAAGGATGCAACAGCGGCAAAAGCAGCAGGCGGCTTGAGTGAAGACTCGCTGCATATCCATGCCCTCGCCATCCTCCAGCCCTTTGCCCGCATTACTGAGGCTAAGGCTGAAAAAGGTATCACTTCCTCCCAAGTCTTTGCCTGATAACGTTTTTATACATCATGAAGATATTCGTCAAGTCAATTTGGCCCAGCTATAAAGTTGTAGATACTATCTAATTGAAATAGTACCTAAAAGGATCAAAAATAGAAGAAACACTACAGAGTACCTGAGGTGCATACCATGCCAGTGAGATGCAAATCGAAGGGATGTCGGTTGCTTGTCCCGCTGCTGGCAGGCCAATTTTGATCGCTACAATACATGGCAAGCAGACCGTGCCCACCGCTCTGATCGCAGCAATGGAGTTAGCGTGCTACTGTCCGTTAGCTATGATATTGATAGATTGAGAGTTTTCTCCGGGGATAGTCCCGCTCCGGCAATGCTATTGAAGGTAGGACTGGGAAAGCACACCGCGTCTGTCGTCTCACTGGTATGCCACATGCCAATTCTAGCTTACGCTCCTATCGACCTTGCCAGACCCTGTTTCTCGGTGCGTGCAATATCGAACTGCTGACTTTTGCTGATATCGAGTAAGGCATCGAATTCGTCGATACACCTAACAAATCGGCCCCGTGCTTTGTCAAAGGCCGGGTGCCGGTCAATGTTGTGGCTTCCGAAACCCAAGCCCTGCTTTTAGCTATGGGCTGGCTTGAAATTTCCCTCATGGTGCTGCCACGATAATCCAGGGAATGGGCTGAAGTCCGAGCATGTATTCAAAGGCATCAATTCCCTCGAAGAACTACCAGGAGCCATGCAGCACTGCGCCGATTACAGCGAAGATGGTCAGCTGTATTGAACTGATCTGCGGGTCGAATCCCAGCCGCATGGCCTCAGTCGTTCAAGTGGGACAAGCCTAGAGCAGCACCTCTCGCGCGAGGCTATGGTGTAGATCTAAGTCAGGCAGCTTGAACACTGTATGCAGGCGATGCAAGGGCTTCTTGAATCCAGGCGATAAAGGCATCCACTGTGGTATCGCGTCGCGGTCCAAGACATAGGAAAAAAGACTTGGGGCTACTGATTAGCTGCTCCTTAAAGGGAGTGATCAGCAACTTTTTTTCCAATAAAGAATCTACTAGTGGCAAACTACCTAAGGATATACCATGGCCGAATACGGTCGCTTGGATCATCTGATCGTAATGACTGAAGCGCAGGTCAAGTTGGCCGGTTAGAGGGCCCAACCCTATTTTTTCCAGCCAAGTAGTCCATTGCAACCAAGGCCAAAGGTTTTTCGGATCACTCAGGTGCAGCCGTGTATAACTAGCCAGATCAGCTACAGTGTTTAGCTCACGTCCCTGGCGCTGCAATAGAGAGGGGCTGCAAACCGGAGTTAGGCGTTCGTTGCAGAGATGAATATTCGAATCATCTTGTAGCAAATTCTTGCTAGTGTAGCGAATAGCGATGTCGACTATACCTTGCGATAAATCGATTAGGCGGTTATCCGCCGTGATATGGAGGTTAATCTGCGGATGTTGAGCACGGAAGCTTTCCAGCTTAGGTAAAAACCATAGTGAGGCAAATGAAGTCGTCATCGAAACCTTGAGGTTACGTTTAGCTTCACCCTGCTGCAGCGAATCCACAGTTGTGGAAAGTTGATCTAACAGACTGCTGACTGCCTTGTACAGTATATGGCCTTGCTCTGTTAGCTCTAATGCTCGGTGTTTGCGTTCGAACAGTACTATATCTAAATAGCCTTCCAGCTTCTTTACTTGTCGGCTAACCGCGGACTGGGTAAGAAATACTTCTTCACCGGCTTTGGAAAAGCTGAGTTGGCGTGCCGCAGCCTCAAAACAGATCAATAAATCCAGTGGAGGTAAGCGTCTGAGCATGATATTACTTTTCCTTCCGAAGATTTTTCTAGTTTTCTCAATGACGGATTGATAGGAATACTAATGTTTTAACAAATTGCTCAGTATTTTTGTACCCCCTTAAGTAATATTAGTTAAATCCCTGCTCTCACATCTGCGGATTATAATCACCGCAGGAGCTTCTGGAGCCCTGCTACTAGGTCTGGCGGCACTGGTCGAACAAGGCGACGAAGTGTTGCTACCCGATCCCAGCTATCCGTGTAATCGCCATTTTGTTGCTGTGCTAGGAGCTACCGCAAAATTGTTGGCTTGTGGTCCAGAACAGCGTTTTCAATTAACGGCTCATCAACTGATTGCTCACTGGACCGAGAAAACCAGAGGCGTACTGATTGCTTCCCCCAGCAATCCTACAGGTACCACTATTGCGTGGGCAGAGCTACAAGCAATCCAGCAAGAAGTTATAAAACGCAATGGTTTTTTAATGGTGGATGAGATTTATCAAAGTCTTTCCTACGAACAAACGCTCACGCATAGACTTAAATCTGCATTGTCCTTACCAGAGGCAGATCAAAATGTAGTAGTACTGAACAGTTTTTCAAAATATTTCAATATGACCGGCTGGCGTTTAGGATGGATGGTTCTTCCCCCAGCGATGCTGCCGAATATTGAAAAACTGGCGCAGAACTTGTTCATTTGCCCCTCTGCCTTAGCCCAGCAGGCTGCGCTGGCCTGTTTTAGGCCAGATACTTTAGCAATTTATGAGGCCCGTCGCTTGCAGTTTGAGCAGCGACGTAATTATTTGCTACCGGCCTTAGCTAGCTTGGGTTTTAAAATTCCTGTGACGCCGGATGGCGCTTTTTATATTTATGCTGATACGAGGGCCTTGGGTCCCAGCAGTGAAACTGTAGCGAATCACTTACTAGAGAATGCCAAAGTCTGTATTGTTCCGGGTAAAGATTTTGGCTTTGCGGCACCTGAACAATATGTACGCTTTTCTTATGCAACTTCTCTTGCCCGCTTAGAGGAGGCTGTAGAGCGGATGAGGCGAGTTTTGTAATGTTGCAGGATTGTAATTTCATTTCTAAGCATCTTTGTCCTTGTGGCTTTACGTGATCGTGCTAAAGCATAGTGTTGGGCTTGGCGCCTAAACAAAAATGGATTTAGAAGAGGAGTAAACCTCGCGTTAAACCAGAGGGGGATTGGAAGTTAAACTCAGAATGTTTAGCCGCTATTCTTCCTTACCCCCTACAGGTTTGAATCATTGGTCGCTATTGTTTATCCCTTTGGAATAGCAGATGCATTATCAGCTCTTTAAGAGGTTCCTAAGGGCCGGCCTCTGATCCTATTGAAAGCCTCTCATCAAATCTGGGCAAGTTGTTCTTTATGTAGTTCGGTCGCAGCATTGTTTTGCTGGATCGGTAGTTCTGCTGTGGGAATGATGTTGGATGTTGGTTCTGGTGAAGGAATTTTCAAGCTTGCAGGTAGAGAGATAGCTTCCCTGCCGGATTGCCCGGCGTTGGCAGAAGAGACGGTTGTAGAGTCCGAACCTAGGGTTGCGGGAGCAGCACTGGCTATCTCCAATTTACCTTGTGAAGCTAACACTAAACGAGCACGTTCTGCTAGAACTTTGGCACTATAGCCTCCATCGGACGTTCCGCTGGCCCCGACATACATTTTTAAACCTTCTTGTACAGATCCCCCCCGCCGTACATATTCTGCCAAAATCTCTGCGCCTACTCTGATATTTGCAACAGGGTGCAGTGCCTGGGAAGCACCGCCAAAACGTTCAAATCTATCCTCATGCACTTTGGTCATGACTTGCATTAAGCCTTGGGCTCCCATCGCGCTTTGGGCAAAAGGATTAAAACTAGATTCCACTGCGATTACGGCGAGAATGAGTAAGGGATCTATTTTTTGTTCCTTAGCGGCATGTAAAGCGCCTTGAATCAGGCTAGCTACTGCAGTATCCGCTATTTTGTATTTACGGGATAGATAGTTGGAAAGCTGTTCAATTTCGAGCGGACTGAGCTCAAGCCGATTTAAGTTAGCCTTTTGTTTTGTTTCGGCGGGAGAGTTGTGCAGGAAAGAGTGAGGTGTAACCGTGATTAAAGAATCGGTTTGAGTAAAAGCGACTTGTACTTGGGTAGGGGCACTCACGGTTACCGGCTCCATACTGATCGCTACGCAGCCTAGGGTTAGCATTAAGAGACTAATCACAAATAAACGGCCTTGATCTGAAAATACCCTTAAAAAAGAGGGTAAATCTAAAACCCTTTTGAGGGTCAAAGAGTTGAATTGCATCATGCGAACTCCTTTTTATTAGGCCTAGTGACAGCCTTTATTGATGGCATTGCAACAGGAGGTTGTTGACATATTGGCATCTTCAACCCCGTTAAATACTCATTTAATCAAGCCGGCTTTTTTGAAAACCGGTGCATTTTTCTAGTGCTACAGAAAAAGTAGCTGCGAAGCTAAAGACCTGCTTGCGGTTCTTTTATCTCAGAGCAAGCCGGCCATTCGATTTGCAAGAGGGATATTTGATACATCCCATTATTCGGTTTTTCATATGCTCCAAGCAAACTCGCTTGGCTTGCTCAGTTACCTGATAGGGCAACTGACGTTTTTCCGAAAACGTGAGCGCATTGTAGGAAGGCAGGGGGGTGGGGTCAAGTAGGAGAAGGCCGCCTAAGGTTTTGCATGGTGAAAAATTAAGATTCGTAAAACTCCCTGCACTGCGACCTTCACGGTGAATACAAAGAGAGGGTGGTAACAGGGTTTTATAAAAACCTTATTTGATTCAAGAACTTACAAAATTTTTCCGAAGCTAACCTTTTTCATACATCCAGCTTAACAGTTGATTATGTAAAGTACTGGCTTTTTCTACTGAACTACCATTAATAATGGATACTACCGCGTATCGGCGACCTGAAGCAGCTAACACATAGCCCGCAATGCCTCGTACATCGCGCAAAGTTCCCGTTTTTATATGGGCAAATCCTGCTAAGGGCGAGTTTTTTAGGCGGCTTTTCAGCGTGCCGTCTACCCCCACTAAAGGTAGAGAACTTAAATATTCCGGCATGATAGGGGAAAAATAAGCGCTTACTAACAAACGGCCAAGGCTTTGTGCGCTGATTCTTTCCTGGCGGGATAAGCCACTGCCATTTTCCAGCACAAGCTCAGGAAAACTAAGCTGTTTAGTGGCGAGCCATTGTTGCACTGCGGCGCGACTCTTTTCCCGATTGGCAGTTTCAGTGATTTGCTTGGCTTGAAGATTGCGAGGCCCCAGACCCAAAGATAAGAACAGCATCTGCGCCATGACATTATTACTGTTTTTATTAACGGCTCGCACAATTTCTGCTAAGGGATCAGAAAGCCATTCACTTAACAGCCGGGCGTTGGCGGGGATTTTACCCTCGCGCAGTATCCCCGACCATATCCCTCCTGATTCTTCCCATAGCTGCCTTAATAAGCCTGCGGCATATTGCTCAGAAGTAAACAGAGCGCGGTAAAGCTCTTGGTCCCCACAGCTTTTTGGAATACTGCCTTGGAAAGTAGCCTGCGGCGGGCGTGTTAGCTCATCAAAGCTAATTTTTAGTTTGCTGGACCATTGCTCGCATGGGCCAGCCGTGGCCGAAACATTCGCATCTACTTTTAAATTCAAAGGCTTAGGGTCGGCGTATACGTAATAGCGATTTATTTCTGGATCTAATTTAAAGAAAAATCCAGTTGCTTTGAAATTAAAGAGTAAGGCTTCGGGAGGGACGTTATAAGGCCGTAAAGCTTGGCCATCAAAATTTGACGGGTCTATGGGAGGAATATTAAATAAGCTGCGATCCAGAACAATATCCCCCCGAATTTCCTGAATCCCCTGCAAACGCAATTGTCTGAGCAGCAACCAAACGTTCTGCAAGACCAGCTTGGGATCCCCACCCCCTTTAATGATGAGGTCTCCCATTAATACCTCTTTTTGAAGGGGGGCATTCGTCAATACCTGGGTCCGCCACTGCAGGGCGGGCCCTAATATTTCCAGGGCGGCGTAAGTAGTCAGCAGTTTCATCAAACTGGCTGGGTTTTGTGGGGTTTGCGCGTTCAGCGTTAAGGAGGGTTTATTGCTGCCTATTTCCTGCACCCAGACAGAAAAGGTCTCTGGAGGTATTTGTAACGCCCGCGCCCAATGGGAAACTACTGTGGCGTTTGCCTCTGGGGTTTGCGTGAGGCGATCTTGGGCCAATCCCAGGCAAGACTTACATATAAAGATTAGTGCACAGACGAGACGCAGTAATGAACTGGCCATGCGGGGCTACTCAACAATACCCACTACTTCACCTCGCAAGGAATGAGCCATGACCTGGGTAATGCGCACCTCTATCATGTGGCCGATCAAGCGAGGATGCGCTTGAAAATTAACCGCGCGCATATTTTCTGTACGGCCCGTCAGTTCAGCGGCATTTTTTCGAGAGACCCCTTCTACCAGTATTTTCTGCACCGAGCCGAGCATAGTTGTACTAATTTGCGATGCCTGGGTATCAATTAACTGTTGCAGACGGGCTAAACGAGCGAGTTTAATCTCCTGACTTATTTCATCAGGTAACTCTGCTGCGGGCGTTCCTGGGCGGCGACTGTAAACAAAACTGAAGGATTGATCAAAATACACATCCTTTATCAGTTGCAGTGTTTTCTCAAAATCCTCTTCGGTCTCGCCAGGGAAACCGACAATAAAATCACTGCTGATAGAAATATCAGGCCGCAGGGCTTTAAGCTTGCGAATAATGCTTTTAAATTCCAGACTGGTGTAACCACGCTTCATATTCGCTAGCACGCGGTCACTGCCTGCTTGCACGGGCAAATGCAGACAATTGGCCAGCTTGGGCAGATGAGCATAGCAATCAATCAGGCGCTGGGTCATTTCTTTGGGGTGGCTTGTGGTAAATCGGATGCGTTCGATTCCTGGGATTTCCTGTACATATTCCAGCAATAGAGCAAAATCAGCAATTTCCCCGTCTTGCATTTTGCCCCGGTAGGCATTAACGTTTTGGCCCAGCAAGGTCACTTCTTTTACGCCTTGATCCGCCAGGTCTGCAATTTCGGTCAACACATCCTCAAAATCCCGTGAAATTTCTTCCCCTCGCGTGAAAGGCACTACACAAAAGCTGCAATATTTGCTGCAGCCCTCCATAATGGAAACGTGAGCGCAAGGGCCTTGGACCTGCGCAGGAGGCAAATGATCGAATTTTTCGATTTCCGGAAAACTGATATCGACTTGGGAGTGGCCGGTCTTGCGTTGCGCTGCAATCAGCTGTGGCAGGCGGTGCAACGTTTGCGGGCCAAACACCACATCAACATAGGGCGCTCTTTTGACAATAGCCGCCCCTTCCTGGCTGGCTACGCATCCCCCCACTCCAATAATTAAGTCAGGGTTTTTCTTTTTAAGCTCACGCGCGCGCCCCAAATCTGAAAACACCTTCTCTTCTGCTTTTTCTCTGACGGAACAGGTGTTAAATAAAATGATGTCAGCCTCTTCAGGGTTGTGAGCAAGCTCTACGGCTTCTGAGGCTTTCAGCACATCAATCATTTTGCTGGAGTCGTATTCATTCATTTGGCAGCCAAAAGTGCGAATGAATAGCTTTTTGGGGGTATTTTGGTTCATATCTACCTCGGTGTCGGGGAGTATCCCGGGGAGGAAAAAGTAAAGGGAAGACTGCTTTGAAATTTTTTAAAGAAAACCGCTTACCTTTGGCGGGCTTCTTCTTCTGTCAGTATCCAGACAATTTTGACATCTCCGTTTTGGTCAAGCTGATAGCGTACCAAAGCTCCTGCAGGAATATTGGCCGGTAAAACCAGCAGATTATCAGGCCCATAAATGCGGGCGCCCGCAGTGAGTCTGGCTGAATAACCATTGAGCTTAATCATAGGAAAGACATCAGGCTGTATGCGCGCCTTGGGCGCTTGTGTCAGATCAGCAGGAAACGGCTGAGTGCGGTTAGTAGTTTGAGCCCAAGTGCCCGGTAGCATCAGGGCGATACTCAAACTGACTAAAGCAAAAATAGGAATGAATTTGTTCAGAATTTTCATAAGAACATTTTAGGATGTCTTAGGAATGAATGCCAAAGAACTTTGTGGTTAATTAGTGAATCTCTACATTTAACCGAGATTATCCAGTTCCCTTTCTAAGCCATTTGTGTCGTTGTAGGTTTGTCTTGTCCTGCTAGAAGCACTGTCTTCGGTTTCGCACTTCTAGACCCACAGGATTTAGAAATGGAATTACAGGGCTGTCTCGTTTCCGGGCGGGCCTTTGCTGCTAATGCATAGCTATTTTTCTAAGCTCTTCTTTGCTGATTGTCTCTGCTATTACCTTCTTTCGACGGTCCAAGCTTGTGTTTTGCCTCTCTCTTCTCCTCTATTGAAGAATCGTAATTTATAAAAATTTTCAGCATGAACCACTACACTGTAAGCACTAAAACCTTATTTTCTAAAGGAGTTTTTGCATGTCTGAACAAGTTAGCCCTAAACAAATTATCTCTACCTCTCATGCGCCTGCTGCAGTAGGTCCCTATTCACAGGCTGTGCGCATAGAAAATCTCGTGTTTTTGTCAGGTCAAATCGGTAGGGATCCCTCTGCTAAAACCTTACCGGCGGCATTTGAGGAACAAGTACGACAAGCTTTCAAAAATATGTTGGCATTGGTGGAAGCGGCCGGCGGAAAACCAGAACAACTGATCAAACTCACACTTTTTGTACTGGATATGGCCAAGTTTCCTATCGTTAACCAGATTATGTCTGAAATGCTGCCCCAACCTTATCCGGCGCGCTCTACTGTCGGGGTGGCGAGTTTGCCCTTAGGCGCGCAGTTTGAAGTGGAAGCGATTCTTTCGCTCGCTTAAGACTTTGCCCAAATCGACCGCAGCGGGAAAACCCGCAAGGAATGCCTCGCCGAGTAACCTCAAGCTGGCGAAACTGGGTTTGCGGCGTGAGGAAGATTTTTTGCTGCATTTACCGATTCGCTATGAAGATGAGACTACGGTCACACCGATCGCGGCCCTGAAGCCGGGGGAGCAGGCCCAGATTGAAGTAGAAATAGTCCATAGCGAAGTGACTTACCGACCGCGCCGTCAGCTGCTCTTGCGCGTGCAGGATACCAGTGGCCAGCTGTTTTTACGCTTTATAAATTTTTACGGTAGCCAGCTTAAAGCCTGGGAGATAGGTAGTCGTATCCGCGCCAGAGGGGAAGTGCGAGGGGGGTTCTTTGGTACAGAGATGGTGCATCCGCAGGTTAAAAAACTAGGTGAACAAGACAGTTTGCCTACTACGCTTACACCAGTCTATTCAACCGTGGCAGGGGTATCGCAAAACCTGATCCGGCGCGCAATAGATAAGGCTTTCAGTTGTGTCCAAATTGAAGATTATTTACCGATTGAGTGGATTAAACGCCTAGCTTTATGGCCATTGCGCCAATCTCTTGAAACCTTGCATCATCCCCCGCCAGACATTGATACCCTGAGTTTGCAGGATCGCAGCCATCCTGCTTGGAAAAGGATCAAGTTTGATGAGCTTTTAGCGCAACAACTCAGTCTACGTAAAGCTACTCAAGCACGGCGGGCTCGCGCCGCACCGGTCTTAGAAGGCTTTACTGCTTCTGCAGGGCCGTCTTTTGTAAAAAAATTTCTCGATATTTTGCCTTTCGAACTTACCAAGGCGCAGCAGCGGGTTTGGGAAGAAGTCCTGAGAGATTTGGCCCAAGCTTATCCTATGCATCGCTTATTACAGGGTGATGTAGGCAGCGGAAAAACAGTAATCGCGGCCTTGGCTTGTCTGCAAGCAATTGATCACCATTATCAGGCTGTCCTGATGGCCCCTACTGAAATCCTGGCCGAGCAGCATTTTCGCAAAATTGCAGATTGGCTGACTCCTTTAGGGATAAGAGTCGTCTGGTTGACAGGAAGTCTGAAAAAATCAGAAAAGACTAAGTCGCAGCAAGCGATAGCACAAGGCAGTGCCCAGTTAGTGATAGGCACGCATGCACTGATTCAGGAAAAAGTAAGTTTTGCACGATTGGGGCTTGCCGTTATTGATGAGCAACATCGATTTGGGGTGAGTCAACGTTTGCATTTACGCAAGCAGGGAGATGGCCTTGAGCCTCATATATTGACCATGAGTGCTACTCCCATCCCCCGTACTTTGGCAATGACCTATTTTGCTGATCTTGAAGTGAGTGTAATTGACGAGTTACCCCCGGGACGTAGCCCCATCCTTACCAAGGTACTGACGAACTCTCGGAAAACGGAAGTGATTGAAAGAGTGAGAGCATGGAGTCATGCTGGACAAGTTTACTGGGTAGTGCCCTTAATCGAAGAGAGTGAAACCCTTGAGCTACAAAATGCTCTAGATGCCTATGCTGAATTAACGGCAGTCTTGGCCCCCATCAGCGTCGGTTTGGTACATGGCCGCATGCCTCCTTCTGAAAAACAAGCGGTGATGGATGCTTTCATCAAGGGAGCCATACGGGTACTGGTTGCCACCACAGTAATTGAAGTCGGTGTGGATGTACCTTCTGCTTCACTCATGATTATCGAACATGCAGAGCGATTTGGTCTTGCGCAGTTACACCAGTTGCGTGGCCGCGTGGGCCGCGGGACAGCGCAATCCGTCTGTGTACTGATGTATTCTCCCCCCTTATCTCCAACGGCGCGTGAGCGGCTAAACACCATGCGTGTAACCAGTGACGGGTTTGAAATTTCGCGCAAAGATCTGCAATTACGGGGGCCTGGTGAATTTCTGGGCGCGCGGCAAAGCGGCTTAGCGCTCTTACGCTTTGCCGATTTAGATACCGATACAAAATGGGTTGAACTTGCCAGAGAATGTGCCGAGGATTTACTCATGCACCATGCTTCCCATGTAGAAGCCTGCCTAAAGTGGTGGATGGGCGGGCGGGAAGAATATTTAAAAGCCTAGAGCCTGTTCATCCCGTTCGCATGGGTAAAAAAAGAACGCTAGAGGGTTTTGTAATTTATGAAAAGATCCAAACAGAAAATTGAAGCTCCTTTTCTTCTATGGCTGCATTTCAACCTATGGACTTATCTGCTCATTTTTCTGCTAACTCTACTGATAGGATGGGTGTCAGATATTGATCAATACCGGCAAAGGTCCAGAACTTTTCTGATCGAGATAGTGCCTGATACAGTTAGTTTTCAGGAAAATAAGTTTTTCCCTCATGTCTTTATCAGCAAGTTTCAGGGAATAGTCGGAGGGGAACGCAAGTTCTTTGCGGTATTTTTCTACCCGGGCAAGTTATATCAAAAACCAACCAGGACACATAAGCAGATCTACGCGATTGTTAATACCGATGATTACACAGCTTTAGGTAAGGATGCAAATCATCCTGTTCCCATCTTGAAATATGGGACTTCGTTGGCAATGGTAAATTTTGATTACAGCACTTTGTATGATGCAAACTCCAGAGTCGTGTCCGATAGCTACAAAAATAATGTGGAGAATTATCTAAAATATAACAAGCTCTACGGGGGAGTCTCGATCATGGATCTTGTGCGATTGCTCTATGTATGGGTAAGTCTTCCTTGGGGAGTAGGGTGTGCAATCTATCTGGCTATAAAGCGCCTACAAGAATCAAGTTTCTTTTCAGCAAAAGTATGAACTTTAGCGTAAAGATAGAGCCTGCGCTGACCACAGACCTGCTCCGGCTAGCAAGAGACTGCCGCATAAATGCAAAGCACTATGCATTAAGGCCATGCCCATCCGTCCCTGCTGAATTAAGCCTAAAGACTCTGCAGAAAAGCTTGAGAAGGTCGTGAGCCCCCCTAAAAAACCGCTGACACAAAACAGTTTAATGAAAGGGGAGAGGTCGTTTTGTTGAGTAAACCAGCCCATCGCCATACCCACTAAATAAGCCCCCATCCAGTTGGCAGCTAGGGTGCCGTAAGCAATCCCATTTTGAATCGGTAATGTGAAGGATAAAACCCATCGCAGCAGCGCTCCTAAGCCCGCTCCTGTAAATACAGCCAAACCGCTGGCTAAGCTTGTATTCATAAGGCTTCCCATTTTTTAGCAGCCAGTTGATCTGTTTCGCGTGCCTGAACCCAGCGATCTGCCTCGGTAGTGTGTTCTTTTTTCCAGAAAGGAGCTTGGGTTTTAAGAAAATCCATTAAAAATGCGCAGGCTGCAAAGGCCTCATTGCGATGTGCAGCTGCAGTAATGACCAGAACTATTTGATCTCCCGGCAGCAGAGTTCCCACGCGATGGATGATAAGCGTTTCCGTAATTTTCCAGCGGGATTTTGCCTGCCCAATCATCTGTTTCAATACTTTTTCTGTCATGGCCGGGTAATGTTCCAGATGCAGGCTCGTCACGGTATCACACTCATTGAAATCTCGTACTAAGCCGGTAAAACTTACAATAGCGCCGATATCTTTGCGCTCAGCGCGCAAAGCGGTGATTTCAGCGCCTAGGTCAAAATCGGCTTCTTGTATACGCACGCTCATTGCTAGGCTAATGGAGTTGTATAGAGGGTTGTCATCAACAGTTTCTAGCCACCTGTTACCGGAGGAAAAAAGGCAATCTCCGCTTCATTGGTAATGAAGGCGCTATCGTCCACCATTGTTTGATTCAGGGCGGCTTTCACCGTCTTACCGACCGCAAATACCTGTGCATAAGCACCACCGCGCGCGCGCAAGTGGCTGCGCAAACCGCCAATAGTCCATTCTTGCCCTTCCAAAACAAGGGCTTCGGAATCGGTACCTAATTGCTCGCGCACATAAGCAAAATATAAAATTTTAATAGCGAGAAAAGTTGTTGGCATGATCAGTTCAGTAAATAGTGCAACGGTAAATATTGCACGATATCGCCTTTGGCGATACTTTTGCCAGGAGGATTATCGACCAGACCATCGGCCCACGCGATCGAGCTTAAGACACCCGAGCCTTGATGCGGATACAAGCTTAACCCCCCCTGTGAATTACGTTGCACACGCAAGAATTCCCGGCGTTTATCGGGCTTCACCCAATCAAAATCCGCTCGCATGGCAAGAGCATTAAGTGGCAGGGCTTTTACTCCAGAGAGTTGACGAATGAAAGGGCGTACGATAGTTAACAAAGTGATATACGCCGATACCGGATTGCCCGGCAGCCCAACAAAGTAAGCCTCGGAACCATTTCTACGTCGTATAGCACCGAAAGCTAAAGGTTTTCCGGGTTTAATGGCAATACTCCACAAATCCAAGCGTCCTTGGGAATGCACTGCCCTTTTGACATGATCTTCTTCTCCTACACTAACTCCGCCGCAGGTCAAAATAACGTCGTGATCATCAGCTGCGTCTTTGAGGGCTTGTTCGGTTGCTGCTAGATCATCGCGCACTACGCCTAGATCTGTTACTTCGCAAGCTAGCTGGCGCAACATGGCTAGCAGAAAAAAACGGTTAGAGTTGTAAATCTGGCCGCAAGCCAAGAGTTCACCAGGCATCTTGAGTTCATTGCCTGTGGAAAACACGGCAATCCGCGGCTTTCTCAGTACCGGCAATGTTGCAATTCCTACCGAAGCGGCTAGACCCAGATGCGCGGCAGTCAGGCGGGTTCCTGCAGCAATGAGGCAGCTACCTTGAAGAATATCTTCCCCTGTCGCACGAATGTTTTCGCCTGCTTTTGGGCTATGTTGAATAGTGACGGTCTCTGCAGAGGCGCTGCACAGCTCTTGCATCACTACCGCATCGGCCCCTGGTGGAATAGGGGCGCCAGTAAAAATACGGGCTGCCGTGCCTGCTAGCAAAGGTAGACCAGCCTCCCCAGCAGCAATACGCTGTGCAATTTTTAATGTTGCGCCTGGCTTGACCGTATCCGCGCAGCGTACGGCATAACCATCCATTGCCGAGTTATCTTCAGGCGGCACATTCATGGGTGCAAGCACTGATTCTGCTAGCACCAGATTAAAGGCATCCAGCGTAGCTACTTGCTGCGTTTGAGTTAAAGCCGTAGTGGCAGCTATCATCCTGCCGATAGCTTCATCCATGTCCAGTAGAGGACTACTCACTGCAATGCTCACTAATGTAATGTTTTAGGGCGACTACATCGGCATTCATTTCCTTCAAACGTCGGGGTAGCGCTTCAATTCCTTGAAAATTGGCGGGGCGAGGGCAAGGTCGCCCCAAAGCCTGCTCTATGGTTTCCGAAAACTTAACAGGCTGGGCCGTTTCAAGTACCACCATGGGAATCCCAGGCTCTAGATATTCCCGAGCAACCTTAATACCGTCCGCTGTATGAGGGTCGATGATTTGGGCATATCGGCCTGCAACATCCCGGATAACGGCCAAACGGTGGGCATGAGTACTACTACCCGATACAAAGCCATATTCAGCAATCCGCTTAAAGGCCGGGTCACTGGACAGATCGAAGCCGCCTTTTCTCTCAACATCCTCAAACAATTGCCGGGTGCGGGCTGCATCTTGCTGGAGCAAATCAAACACCAAACGCTCAAAGTTAGAGGCTTTGGAAATATCCATGGAAGGGCTGGAGGTTTCCTGAGTTTCAGCGCTTTTACAAACGCGATAAACGCCCGTGCGAAAAAACGTATCCAATACATTATTTTCATTGGTTGCCACAATGAGTTTACGGATGGGCAAACCCATGCGGCGCGCAATATGCCCGGCAAGCACATTACCAAAATTGCCAGAAGGGACAGCAAAACTGATCTGAGGCAGAGGGGCAGAAGCACTAAGTACTGCTTCGCGCGTAACAGTGAACCAAGCTTTCCAATAATAAACAACCTGGGCGAGAATGCGAGCGAAATTGATGCTATTTACTGCAGCGATGTGGTAGCGTGTTTTAAAAGCTAAATCTTCATTGATACGTTTGACCAAATCCTGACAATCATCAAACACCCCATGTAGGGAAATATTAAAAATATTATCGTCTTGCAGGCTGAACATTTGAGCCTGTTGAAATGCACTCATCCGACCATGAGGACTAAGCATAAACACTCGCACACCCTGTTTGCCCCGCATGGCATATTCCGCCGCACTGCCGGTGTCTCCACTGGTAGCTCCCAGAATATTAATTTTCTGGTCTTGAGTGTGCAGAACATGTTCAAACAAATTGCCCAGCATTTGCATGGCAATATCTTTAAAAGCCAGCGTTGGTCCATTCGATAAAGCCAGCAAAGATAACTGCGCTCCTTGTTCTTGCCCTAAAATTGTCAACGGGGTGATATCAGCAGCATTTTCTGTGGGGCGAGTATGACAATAAACCTCAGCCCTATAGGTTTTATCGCAAAGTTTTTTAAGAGTGGAAGAATCAATATCGTCTATAAATTTTGAAAGAATCGCAAACGCCAGCTGGGCATAATACAAATGGCGCCATTGCAGAAATTCTTGGGGGCTGACTTGGGGTATCTGTACCGGCCAGAGCAAGCCTCCATCGGGCGCCAATCCTGTTAACAAGGCAGCAGAAAACGGCTGCGATTTTTGCCCTGAAGCTGCACCAAAGGCACCCCGAGTAGAGTGATAAGTCATTAACTAAGCTCCTCCATTCGCAGGCGTACTACCTTGCTTTTTACCGTACGCAGCATTTGCATCCGTGCAATAGCTGCATTGACGGCTCCTTCTTTAACAACATGTGTTAGGATAATAAGATCGGTTTCACTAGAACCATCTTCTGCCTGCTTTTGCAGTAAGGCATCAATCGAAATATGGCTATCCGCCAAAATACGGGTAATGTCGGCTAAGACACCGGACTCATCAGCCACACGCAAGCGCATATAGGTAGCGGTTTTAACTTCACTCATAGGCAAAATAGGGGTATCCGCCAACGATTCATACTGGAAGGCTAAGGAAGGTACGCGATGCTCGGGATCTGCTGTAAATAGACGGGTGACATCCACCAAATCCGCAATGATGGCCGAAGCCGTCGGCTCACTACCTGCCCCAGGACCGTAATACAGAGTGGCTCCCACCGCATCCCCCTTGATTAAAACCGCATTCATTGCACCTTCTACATTAGCAATTAGCCGCCGGGCAGGAATCAGTGCAGGATGTACCCGCAGCTCAATGCCGTTCTCATGACGCCGGGTCATGCCAAGCAGTTTGATGCGATAACCCAGCTCTTCAGCATAAGCAATATCCTGACTTTGCAAAGTACTAATACCTTCTACAGTGACCTTGGAAAATTGCACGGGAATACCAAAAGCAATAGCAGACAGCAAGGTCAGTTTATGGGCAGCGTCAATGCCTTCAATATCAAAAGTAGGATCAGCTTCTGCGTATCCCAAGCGCTGAGCCTCTTTGAGCGCTGCCTCAAAAGAAAGCTTTTGATTGCGCATTTGGCTCAAAATAAAATTAGTCGTTCCATTAATAATGCCTGCTACCCATTCAATATGATTAGCTGCCAAACCTTCCCGCAAGGCCTTGATAATAGGAATTCCCCCCGCCACAGCGGCTTCAAACATGACGGGTACCCCTTTAGCACGGGCGGCTGCAAAAATTTCGTTGCCATGGTTGGCCAGTAAGGCTTTGTTGGCCGTTACTACCGCTTTACCTGCGTTGATTGCAGCCAGGCTAGCCTCTTTGGAGAGGGTCGTCCCTCCAATCACTTCTACCAGAACATCCACCTCTTCTGACGTCGCTATTTGAATAGGATCAGCCACCACTTTTACAGCATTACCCACTAACGCACGCGCTTTTTCTAAATTCCGTGCGCAGATTTGCGTAACAATGATCTCGCGCCCCGCACGACGGGTAATTTCAACGCGATTACGTTTAAGCACATTAAAAACACCGCTACCGACAACGCCGGAGCCTAACAAACCTACTCGGATGGGATTCATGGAACTGTACTGTCAGAAAGGAAAATGAGTAAAAGTAAAAGAATGCCGGGTGCTATCCAAAATTTTCTCGCGAAAGCTGTTTTTTTAAATTTTAATTTTTAAAAACCACTCCCCTTTGACGGCGATATTGTTCCAAAAATCGGGCAATTCGACTAATCGATTCTTGCAAGTTGTCTAGGTCCTGCAAAAATACCAGTCGGAAATGATCGGGAGATTTCCAGTTAAAACCGGTACCTTGCACAATCAATACTTTTTCTTGCGCAAGCAATTCATAGGCAAATTCCTGATCGTTACTGATGGGATACAGGCAGGGATCTAAACGAGGAAACATATATAACGCTGCTTTTGGCTTGACAACAGAAACCCCGGGTATGTCACATAGGAGTTGGTAGGCCATATCTCGCTGACGGGTCAAGCGGCCTGTGGGCGCCACTAAATCTGCAATACTTTGATATCCCCCTAAGGCCGTTTGAATCGCCAGTTGTCCCGGGGTGTTAGCGCATAAACGCATGCTGGCCAGCATGTTCAGGCCTTCGATGTAATCCTGGGCATGACGTTTTTCACCGGACACCACCATCCATCCAGCCCGATAGCCACAGCTACGGTAGTTTTTACTAAGACCGTTAAGAGTCAGAAACAATACATCATCTGCTAAAGAAGCAATGGACGTATGTACGTTACCGTCGTAGAGCATTTTGTCGTAGATTTCATCAGCGAAAACAATGAGCTGGTGTTGCCTGGCTAGCTCTACAATTTCTTGTAAAACTTCAGTGGGATATAAGGCGCCCGTAGGATTGTTGGGGTTAATAACGACAATGGCTTTGGTATTTGCGTTGATTTTTCGCTTGATATCAGCAAGGTCCGGGTACCACTGTGCTTGCTCATCACATAAATAATGTACCGGCGTACCTCCTGATAAAGATACGGCAGCGGTCCAAAGAGGATAATCTGGCATAGGGATCAACACTTCATCGCCATTGTTAAGCAAGGCCTGCATGCCCATCACAATCAATTCTGATGCGCCGTTACCTAGATAAATATCCTCTACCGTAACCCCGGCAATACGCTTTTCTTGGGTATAGTGAACAATGGCTCTACGGGGTGCAAACAGACCTTTGCTGTCGGTGTAGCCTGCAGCAGTCGGTAAATTGCGGATCATGTCTTGAACAATTTCATCGGGCGGGTCAAAGCCGAACATGGCTAGATTACCGATGTTTAATTCAATAATTTTGTGTCCTTCTTCTTTCATCTGGCGGGCCTTGTCTAATACCGGCCCACGAATGTCATAGCAGACGTTAGAGAGTTTTTTGGATTTTTTAATGGCGCTCATAGTGATTTCATCCGATTGCACTTCTCTAGTACAACGGTAGCGTCATCTCTTGCGTGACGTACACGAAGTATAATTTGTATTTGTAGTTCATTCTGAACCTTGTTTTAAACCACTTACGTGAAACTACATACTGACTCTCGTAATCCTGCGCTTAACACGGTGACTGGATATAGCCCGACTGGCATTGAAATTAATGCTATGGCGTATCCACACAGTGTCCTGCTTTTGCCTGAAGGGGAAGTAAAGCTGTGGAAAGTTGCCAACATTCAAGACATTGATACCCTTCACATTGATAAAATGGCACAGTTTTTACCTGAGCTGATTGTGCTAGGAACGGGGCTTAAACAACATTTTTTACACCCTTCATTACAAGTTAAATTGACGAGTAAACGGATTGGATTAGAAGTAATGGCCACTGCTGCCGCCTGCCGCACTTATAACATTTTGATGGCTGAGGGCCGCAAGGTACTTGGCGCATTTATTGTTGAGCCTGTTGTTGATCTTAATATTTAAGCAAGCTAAGGAGCCCTATGACCTACCGTATCGGACAAATAGTGCCTGACTTTACAGCGCCCTCTACTTTAGGGGATATTACTCTTTCATTGCTGAGGGGTCATAAGGTAGTTTTGTATTTTTATCCTAAAGACAATACTCCGGGTTGTACCTTGGAAGGCCAGAATTTTCGGGATTTGCATGAACAGTTCGTACAGGCCAATACTGCAGTCATCGGCGTTTCGCGGGACAGTCTAAAGAGCCACCAGGCCTTCTGTGAACAGGAGAAATTTCCCTTCCCTTTAATTTCTGACGTTTCTGAAAGTCTGACCCGTAGTTTTGATGTTATTAAAACTAAAACTATGTACGGAAAGCCTGTGCAGGGAGTGGAACGCTCTACTTTTGTGATCGACCCTTATGGTGTGCTGGTTAAAGAATGGCGTGCAGTTAAAGTACCTGAGCATGCGCAAGAAGTGTTGGACTATGTTCAGTCTTTATAGATCGGTTTTAGTTCAGTAAGCGGATGTTGGTATTTTTTAAAACCGTTTGCGCAAAAACAATGCTGCGCGAACGGTTTTTCTGTCTGATGAAGAGCTTGTTTTGCACTTGTCTCGTGCGGAGTCTATTTCTATATTGTTATTCTTTTTCTAAATCATTTGTGTCGTCGTCACGCTGAGTTGCTGTGCTAGAACATGAGCGTGGGTTTGGTGCTTAGATCACAATGATTTAGAAACGGAATAAGTTTTCAGGAGAGTGTATGCCCCTGCCCAAAGCGCCGTCTAAACCGGCGGATAGTGTAAACCTGCGTGAAACCCAGCCAGTCACGGGTCGACGCAGTGCTTCTCTCGCCCACGCTTTACCACAAGAAGAAATTTCCACTCAGACAGTGGCAAAAAATTTTGCGAAGTCTTCACTTAACAAAGTGATTGAGACCAGCACAAAACCGCGTAGAGGCATTGCCAAGCTGCAGGTAGCCGTAGAAGAGCTTGAGCCCATTACTAGACAGTGGCCGCAAGCCCGCTCTGCCTTGCAAGAAGGCATACAAGAACCTTTACCGGCGGCTTTACGCCCCTTTTCAGCCAAAAAGGCTTCAAGACCCTCGAAAAGTAACGACGTTAGTAAAAAATTGGCAGAAAAACCTAAGCTGTTCGTGATTGACACCAATGTGTTGTTACACGATCCAGTCAGTCTCTTCCGGTTTGAAGAGCATGACGTTTTTTTACCGATGATGACGCTTGAAGAGCTGGACAATAATAAAAAGGGAATGACTGAAGTCGCCCGTAATGCCCGCACGGTAAGCCGTAGTCTGGATCAGTTGGCCAGCAAGCTTCAAGGTCCGATTCAAGAGGGTATTGTGCTTTCATTGTTAGGCAATAAGGAAGCGACTGGCAGATTAATTTTTCAGACGCGCGCGCTGGACAACGCGGGGCTGCCAGCGAGTTTGCCCATGGGAAAAGCTGATAACCAGATTCTTGGGGTCCTTCGTTCCCTAACCGATAGCTATCCCAACCGCACGGTGGTTTTGGTATCAAAAGATATCAATATGCGGGTAAAGGCACGTGCATTGGGTCTGCTAGCTGAAGACTATTTCAGTGACAAGGTGCTGGAAGACAAAGATATTCTGTATACCGGTGTACTGGCTTTGCCCCAAGATTTTTGGGACAAGCACAGCAAAGGCATGGAGAGCTGGCAACATGGGGGAAGTACCTTTTATCGCGTAACAGGCCCTATGGTGCCCAGTATGCTTAATAACCAGTTTGTGTATTTTGAAGGGCTGGATGGACCAGCACCTTCACTGTATGCGCAGGTTAAAGAAATTCATGGAAGAACGGCTTTACTGCAAACTCTTAAAGACTTCACGCACGCAAAAAATGCAGTGTGGGGAATTACTGCCCGCAATCGAGAACAAAATTTCGCTTTAAATTTGCTGATGAATCCAGAAGTAGATTTTGTAAGCTTGCTCGGTCAGGCGGGTACGGGAAAAACCCTCATTACCTTGGCAGCGGCTCTTGCACAATGTCTGGACAAAAAACTTTATACAGAAATCATTATGACCCGGGCCACAGTGCCGGTAGGAGAAGATATCGGGTTTTTACCCGGTACAGAAGAAGAAAAAATGGCACCTTGGATGGGGGCAGTAGAAGATAATCTGGAAGTCTTGCTCTCAGGCGGTAGTACCAATGGCTCCAATCATAATCATGGTGCAGGAGAATGGGGTAAACAGGCCACGGCTGAATTTATTAAAAGCAAAATAAAAATTAAAAGCATGAACTTTATGCGGGGCCGCACTTTTTTAAACAAGATCGTCATTCTGGATGAGGCACAAAACCTTACTCCAAAACAAATGAAAACCCTCATCACACGGGCAGGCCCAGGCACCAAAATCATCTGCATGGGTAATATCGCGCAGATTGATACGCCTTATCTGACAGAAGGCTCTTCAGGGTTGACGTTTGTGGTCGATCGCTTTAAAGGTTGGCCCCATAGCGGCCATGTCACCTTGGCCCGAGGCGAGCGTTCACGCCTGGCAGATTTTGCTGCAGAGACCTTGTAGAGGGTATAAGCTAGGGAGCGACTACTTATCGATAAAACCTTAGTAGATTGAAGCCTTTCGATCCTTAAGATAAAATTGTAAAACCTCCGAAAAGCATCATATGTTGGCTCTCACGGTAGGATTGAATCTGTAAAATTAAAGCTGATGCTAACTCAATAGTTTTGAATTCTGATAATTGCCGTAATCCCTCTCACTACTAACAAAGTTTGTAATTGAAATCCTTTAAATTATGGCTGCGATTTCTTTTTCTTGACAGGAACGCTGTTGCCTCAATGACTGGTTTGATTCTCTTTCAAGCCTGTTACAGCATAGCACCCGTCTTTTTAGCAAGAGCTATTGGCTCGTCTATCCCTCAACAGATTGCCTGGAACATAGCTATCTATTTTCTGCTAAATTTCCTGCCTTATGGTATTACGGCCTTCTCTTATGTATTCCAGACCAAGTGGGTCGTGAGTGCCAGGCAAAAAATCGCCGCCCTTATTCTAAGGTCGGTGAGTCAAAGATATACTTTGCTTCAATCAAAACAACAAGAGCAGGGTTTTGTGGCATTGACCTCTAATAATTCCCAGTCCATCGTCAGTGAAGCGATTGAGTACACCTACGCAACGGTGTCTTACCTCGCCTCTTCCATACTAACACTGACCGTAATTGCTGTAGCAGTGCAACCTTTTCTGATTGTGGCGTATGTTGTCAGCCTAATATTTTGTGGAATATTGATTTTGAAGACACGAGGCTATCAAAAGCGTATGTCTAAAATTCGTGAAGCAGCTTTACATGGTGTGATATCGGTACTTAGCCGGGCATGGGCGCCAGCAGTCTTGCGACAATCCCCATTTGTGCATCAATTAGAAGAGCTACTTGCGATGAAGTGGAAGCGCTATAAAAAGCAGGCGATTGCTACCTCATGGACATTTCAGAAAATGAGTGCGTCGCAAGCATTGATCATCTGGGCTCCGATGGTTTTAGTGATTTTATATCTAGTCTTAACCGACCTGCCCTCACAATCTATCATTCTCCTTGGATTTGCTCCTCGCATAGTAGAACTATTGTTGGACATCTCAAATCTGGTGATGCGCTTTGTAATGTTTGGTTTCCAGACCGGCCGCTTAATTTGGCTTGATCAACAAATCACTCAGCTAGAGCACTACACTTTCCCAGCACCCATATCAGAAAATAAATTGTATGTTAGTGAACAAGACCAGCAACCGATACTGCTCGCAAACGTTGGTGGCATGCAATATCTTCATGCTAGATGTCACAGACCGGGACGTATTATCGTTACAGGAGATAATGGATCGGGAAAGACCTCCTTGCTCTTAACGCTTAAATATAAGCTTGGAGCGCGAGCACATTATCTTTCTGCAACTCAGCGTCAACTCGTTACAAGAGCGGAAGGGTCTGTTGGAGAACATTTAATTCGAGAGTTACAGCAAATCCTTACTCTTGCAAGAAGTACTGAAGGATGTGTGTTGCTTCTAGATGAATGGAATGCAAATTTGGGTATAGAAAATACGCAAGTTATTGATGAGGCGCTTGCCGATTTAAGCAGTGTTTGTACTGTGTTTGAGGCGAGACACCACACGGCTATTTCATCTGCTAGAACCTCTCTTTCCGATGTTACCTCTGAGACTGATCAAGCCAGAGCTGAGGTACAACCTCTTTTACTGCCTTAAAAACTTAGGAAGGTTGAGGTTTATTGATAAGGCGAGTCTTTAATTCGGGAGGATAGATATGAATTTAACAAGTGAAGACTTTCGATTAGGGATTGAATTCATGTCTACATTTATTCAAGACCGTTATCAAGCTTTAACGAGAGAAGAATTACATCAATTTAGTGGAATTCTCTCTGCTTATCTTCGAGCCTTAATGCCTCTTGCAAGGTTTCCAGCCGAAGCTAACTCACTTGCAGCATACCGTGGTTTGGCGGAGGGTTTAGATACTTTTCGCGATTCGCGAATTTTCTCAGAATTCTTTCCGAATTGGCTTGATGCGGATGCTCTGGATGAGGTCCTGCAGGAATGCATCAAGTCTTTTCCGACTCATCCACCGAGTACTGGAAATAATCCCTTGCCGTGGTATGCTGACCCGGGACCTAAAGCTTTGGCTTTAATAAAGAACTCAGACTTTTTTCCTTGGATTGCAGAGAAATTTGGACGCACTTGTCTTCAACCTCCCTCACTTTCATATTTAAAATATACATATGACGCTCAATCGAGTTGGGTTCATATTGATACACCCTCGACTCATGGAATCAATTGTTTGATTGGCCTAGGGCAGTCAACCTTAATAGAGGAGGGAAAATCAAAACTGCGGATATTTGAGCTAATGCATTACACAGACTTTGACCTTTCTCGCGGAAAAGTTGTTGTATTTCATGCCGCATGCACGCCTCATGCTCGCACTCCTCTTTTACCGGGGGAAGCGGTTTACCTCCTATCGGTTGGTTTTCCTTGGGATGTCTCAACAGATCTTAGCCCGATACGTGCTAAGGTCACTGTAACAAGTAATTTGGCTTGACTGATAATTAGGGCTGAATTGCTATGGTTGCGTCTAAACGGATTCACACAATTGTTGCCCCGCTTGACTATGGATCAAGGCAGGGTGGAGCTAGTGGAGGCGCTGCGCGCATTTTGGAGTTATGGGACGATATACAAGGAAGTCTCTGTAAGAGAACGTATATTCCTCGGGAACATAATATCTATTCAGCCAATAGAATATACGAATTAGTACGTTATGCTTGTCTCCAAGCCGAATTGCCATTTGTTATAGGGGGCGACCATCTTTTGACCTGTTTTTCAGCTGCTGCAGTAGCCTCCGTTTATCCAGATCTTATTCTGCTTCACTTTGATGCGCACCATGACGCATATACAAGCGCACCACTTACTCATTATTCTATGATGAGTGTGTTAAATCAAAAAGTCGAAATTATTGGGAGGGGTTATCGTTGGGATATCGCTAAAGAGCAAGCTGTCAATCGACAGCTACCACCGAATCGCCCTGTATATGTCTCGCTTGACGTAGACTATTTCTCTCCATGTTTAATTGGAGGGGTGGGGCATAGTGTTCCCTCTCATAATCCCGCTTATCCTGGAGTTACAGATTTGAGACATGAAATTGAAAGTTTACTAGGTAGGATTGTGGCCTTAGATATTTGCGAATGGTACGGAGATTATTCATCCAGAACTCGGCATGACAGCCAGACGATCGATGCCGTGTTAAAAGTATTGGCAGCTAATTTATCGTGTTAATCCAAGAAAATGGTGCAATACTGAGGCTTCAGTCGACGGCACGGATATTTCAGACTCGCTTTGATTTCCAGATTATTTCAAGTCAAAACGAACATCTAGGTCTATTTAATACTGATGGAACGATATGTGAACGGGAAATCGCTTCTCTCACAGCCAAAGCACTTTTGATTAACGCAGAAACTTCTCTTTTTGAGAATCCTCAGTTATGTGAATCTTTGTTTGGCTGGGATAATTCGACAGAGTTAGCGTTTATTCAGGATAATCATCACTCAAACGATCGAATTTTAGATGTAGGTTGTGGGTGGGGTAGAATTCTTATACCTCTTGCAAAGCAAGGCTATAAAGTTGATGGGTACGATAGCTCTCATGCTCTTATTCGTTATCTTCAGACAAAATTATCGGAGGTAGACTCCTCTCTTTTTGTCGCTACATTTGAAACATTTCTTGCGCCTAATCGGTATCAAACTGTTTACGCATCACTGAATACCATACGTTATGCTCCGTCATTTTCAGTTCTCAAAGCACACTTATTTTGTATACGTGAATCGTTGAAAAAGGGCGGTCGATATCTAGTACATGCTACTTTTAATCGCTCATGCTCGACCTTAAGTGAAGCAACCTGGATCGCTGTACATGGTCAACGTAGTTTCCATGTAAGTTGGAAATTTTTATCTGCTGATTATTGGCATCATGAGCTTTATGAAGAAGTTTGCTTAACAGATTTGGAGTCCGGAAAGCGATATCGAGAAATTCAAAAACAATTGTGGCTTTCAATTGAAAGGTTTTGCAATCTTATTAAACAAGTTGGGGGTTTTTGTATAGAAGAGGTCTTCGATGAGCGAGGGCAACGATTAGGAGATCTCCAGTCATTAGATAATGGCAGATATTGGGTCGTTTTAAGAAAAGCGTAGAGTTACCTTCCTATCCTGGTCTTTCTAAAAGCTAATTAATTCAGCTTTTATCTGCGGAGTTCTGAACCAAACTAGTTCTTCGATATACTTCTCGGAAATCAATGAATTGCGTGGTGGAGTTTTTGTGAATATTGCAAGACATGACGTCGGGTGCTTTGACATTCCCAGTTTCGAAGTAAGCATTTGATCGACACCCTCCGCGACAACTCTCACCGGACGGGCAATGAGAGACATTTTCACAATTCACTAATCTATATTTTTTGAATGTTGGATGGTGAAGCCAGGCATCACTCAAAGACATTTCTTTCAAGTTGGGGCCAGCAAAGATGCTGTGATCGCGAGAAGTCATTGTTGGACAAACTGCAATTTCTCCTTCAGAAGTGATGTATGCAAAATTCGCCCCAATACCACAATGTGGCTCCAAATTGTGTTCTCTAGAAGGAGACTCACATTTCTTGGCCATTCCGACTTCCCGGCTTGTAAAAGGAGAAACTGCTTCAAAAAAATCTTTTGGAGAAAGGGCTAGCTTAGAATTTAACTCTCCTCCAGTAGGTATAAGGCGATCCAATGCAATTTCACAACGATTTCCAAAGCGCTGTTTTAGCGCCCTTAGAGTTGCCTCAAGTTCTCTGACGTTTACTGAATGAACCATCAGCGTAATTTTTGTGCGCAGGCCTGCATTGATTGCCCGTTCAATACCTGACATCGTTTTGTCGAACGCACCTCTAAGTCCCCGAATATAATCGTGAACATCTGCCCGATGTGAATCCAGTGAAACTTGAACACTACTTACGTTTAGTGCTTTCAAAATATGTACGTTTCGGTTATTAAGCGGCGTTCCATTAGTGTGAATTGATATAGCGAAACCCTTGCTTCTTGCAAACGTGATAATTTGCTCCCAATCCGGATGCGTGAGAACTTCCCCCCCAGTAAAATCAATGCTAATAACACCCATTTCTTCTGCTTCTGATAGCAGAGTTATTACATCAGCAGTTTTAAGGCTCCATTGGTTAGATGGCCCGGATTCTGAATAGCAGTAAGAACATTTCAAATTACATCGCGTAGAGAGCTCAATTTGTATGCGCTGCAGATGATAAGGTGTTTGAATTCTACGAATAGTTCCTTGAAACTCTCTCTTAATCAACCATCCCAAAGATGTTGCAGTTTGAAGGAATTTGTGTTCAGCTGATGTATTTACGACCACCGACCGCCCTTCAAGTATGAGCGCTGCACGTGTTGAAATCCATCCTCCTCTGCCTCGGCTCACAGGTGCGACATAATGCCGGTCTGAGGTTTCGTTTATGATTAGTCTATACATAGGCAGTGGTTATAGCGAGAGGTTTAAAATAATCTTTCGAAAGCATATTCGTACTATACGTATCTTGATGGATTTTAGGAAATACAAGCACATTGGTGTGGATAACCTTTCCTCATAATACTTAAAAATTGATGTCTATAGGTTGACGAATAGAAAAGTGTTGTCGTATCCTATGAAATGTGTAGTGTGTTGCTACATTTAAACCCTTTGGAGCATCCCGTGGATAAAGTCAACGAAAGTAATATTGGTCCCCAGGTAGAAGCTGAAATAAAAATTGAAATGATTAGTCGATGTCCTCCTCAACCGCAGATATCAAACAACGACACAAGCACTCCGGATGGGGAATTTATTCTATCTCTATCGTCGATAGAGTCATAAAGTAATCTGGTCGTAGAGGGCGATCGAATTTCAGCTGCCTTCTACGACACATTTGCTAATGTCACTTTGATTGATAGCACTAAATTTCTTATTCAAGAAAAATTACTATAAAATTTGAGAGTTTTCTCTAAGCCTTCAGGGCCACTAAACAGAAACGTCAATATTTTTTAACAGATTTATAATCTGCATGGGTATTTTCGTTGAAGGAAGATTTCTGGATATCGACAGCCGACTACTTAAGCGGGATTTTTGGCAGCAAACCCTTCCTACTCTAACTCTGTCACATATTCTAAAACCCTCAGATGACTTAGTAGAGTTTGATGATAGGGAATTGGAAGGCTATTGTAATAATCTACGTACCGAAGCTTTCTTTATAACTCGTGCAGTTATTCCGCTTAGTGTCTGCCAACGTATCATAACAGGGATTGATCAGATCTGCGTGCGGAGATTTGATGCTACGTGGACCTTGATGTTTGATGATTGTTGGTTAATCTACAGTCGCCTTCGTCAACTAATCATTCGCATGTTGGGCGATAACTATCAGTATGTAACGGGCAACTATGCTTTCGTGATCCCTAACTCTGATACAGCAGCTGGTTGGGGAGTACACCGAGATTTACCTTACCGCCGATCAGTAAGGGCTGATGGAATGCCAGAAATAATGAGTTTCTGGATTGCACTGACAGATGCAACGCCACAAAATAGTTGTTTATATTGCTTACCTGCCTCCCGCGATCCAAATTATCCTCACAATCTCGAAGTTCATTCGATTCCAAAGATTGAAGATATCGAATGCATGTCGGTAAAAGCAGGACAATTAATCGGTTTGAATCATGCGCTTTTACATTGGGGAAGCCGAAGCAGTAGCCGCGGTCAAACTCGTAGAGTTAGTATTGTATTCGACGTCCAACGTGCGGATGTTCCAGGGTATCATGAGGCGCTTGTCGATTCGAATGCGATACTTTCATTTGAGCAGCGGGCGGCCTACATTGCGCATAATATTCTTTGGCTTAATCGTTACAATGTTAACTTTTCTAAACCAAATCTTGATCTTGCTGCCGCTTTTGTCCGAGCATTTGGAGACTCCATAGGTCTAAGGAAGGACTTTCTTGTGGATTACTATCCTGCTTCAAATAAGGAAGCCAACTTTAATTTTGGTTAGTTTTATAGATTTAAATTTTCAATAAAACACGTTTTTCGAGGTTATTTTTACGAATAAAAATCAATTTACCTCGTGCTTGTATTTATTGATGAATATTTAAGACAAGAAGAATAAGATAGAAAAATTTTTATCAAGTACTAGGTGTCGCACAAGATGCCAAGCCACAAGGCGAGGCATCGAATCTGGACGGCCGCGAAAAACGAGACCAGGCGTTTAGCGTACCGCGCGGCGATGCCGCGCCATTGTTTGATCTTCAGGAACACATTTTCTATCAAATGCCGATGCCGGTACAGATGCGGATCGTAGGCGCGTGACAATTTCCTGTTCTTGCTCGGCGCCATTCCCTGCACGCCCACTCCACGATGGCGTGTCCTTGTCATGCCGCTTGTCCGCGATCAGATGCCCGGCCGATGAGTATCTTTGCCTGGCTGCAATCTGCGTGGGTAGCTTCTGCAACAACCCTTCTGACCCGCATACCATACGCATCCGCGGCCAGATGTACTTTGTGTTGAGCCCCTTTGGTCCAGCCGATAGGCCGATACCTTCATTGCCGCCCCAGGCGCCGCTGTCTAATGTTCCTTTATTTCTTCTGCAAGACATCAATAACCCGGGTAACACTCCCAGCTACTTCATTACGAGGAATTTTTTTGATGTAATCCATATCCAGCTTGCTGGATAACCATTGCCCTACTACCAGATAACCTGCATAAATATCTTCGCCGGGCAGCCCGTTGGGTCCTTTTCCGCTCGCAAACCGGTTCACTGTTTCCGGATTGCTATCACTGAGTAATGGTCGAACTCCTGCAAGTATTTGCTTACGTTTGGCCTGAAAAGCTGCCAATTCCCCGGGCTGAAAAAATCTTTCTTCCGGCAGTTCTGGTAATGCTGCACGAGCCATTCTGAGCGCCAGACCTTCCCGCACGATACGCTCAGCTAAAGGTTGATTTGCAGGTGAACCCATTTGCTGACGAATAGCGATTTTTGCATATTCCCTTGCAATCGCAGGGGCAATGGTTTCGCCACCGGCTTCCAGAGGCAAATAGAGGGTCCCCACACCGTCTTCGACCGTTGAGAATACACGGTTATCAAATAGCCCGACATAGGCCACAAAACTGAGCTTTAAAGATTCTTTAAAACGCAGCTCGCGATTAATACGATTCATGGCCTCTACAGGTGAAGGTTTCAGTGCAGCAAACCCAGCTTTGAGAAGGTTTAGATTTTGTGCATAACGTGGCCAGAGGGCTTGCACTTTGGTTTCAAGCTCTGCCTGTGGCATTTGCGTGGCGAGGAAGCTGGCTGCTTGAGTTTGCTGATTCCATAGTTTGAGCCGCAAGGCAGCGTCATCCGACCCTGCGAGAGATTCAAAACCCGCAGCAAACTCAGGAGCGTAATCCCGAAGTTCGACGGTAACTGCTTTCGAGGGGGGCTCTTGAGCGTGTAGCCAGCTGGGGGAGCCTGTTAGCAGGAAACCAGATGCCAAAACAAAACTGAAAAGTTGCCGACGCTGCACAAAGATGCTCCTATTTTTAAGTAATTTGAAGAAATAAAAATATTTTAAAAAGCTTATTGGCGAACCCAAAATGCCTTATTTATTCCGAACTTGTTTCACTAAGCGCTTGATTGCTTCCGAAAATGGGCGGAGTATGTTCTGGTGTGGGTAACTGTTTTCGATCTTTCACGAGGTAAGAATAAATCACCGGTACCACCACCAAGGTCAACAGGGTAGAGGTAATGACTCCCCCAATAATGGCGCGCCCCATGGGGGCTTGAAGTTCTCCGCCTTCACCTAGTGCTAAAGCCAACGGCAGCATACCAAAGACCATGGCAGCAGTGGTCATGATGATAGGCCGCATCCGTACCATTCCTGCCTGCATGAGCGCTTGTTTGATACTAGCGCCTGCTTTACGGGCATGATTGGCAAAATCCACCAGCAAAATCGCGTTTTTTGTAACCAGCCCCATCAGCATGATCAGACCAATAATGGAAAAAAGATTCAGGGTCGAACGTGTGATTAGTAAAGCCAACATTACCCCAATGAGCGAAAGAGGCAAGGAGGCCATAATAGCCACAGGCTGCAAGAAGCTGCCAAATTGAGACGCCAGAACAATATAGATAAAAATGATGGACATACCCAGCGCTGTTAACATTCCCCCAAAAGCTTCTTGTTGTTCCTGGGTTTGACCCGCTACATCAAAAAAATACCCGCTTGGCAGTTCTGTGCTTTTTACTATTTTTTGCACATCATCTCCCACATCTCCGGCGGGACGGCCCTCTACGCCGGCATAAATCCCTTGGCGACGTTGAAGATTCTGGCGTTTAATCACTTCTGGATTATCCACTGCTGTGATATCTGCTACGCTGGATAACAGAATCGGCACGCCCTCTTTGCTAAATGCCACCGGTAGATCCTTAATCTGCCCCACGTTCTGGCGTTCTGTCTGCGGTAAGCGAAGCAAAACTTCTACCTGTTGACCGTCCGATGTGGTCCAGTAAGTGGCGGTATCTCCATTCACATAAGCCCGCAGGCTTGCGGCCAGTTGCGAGGCAGTGATCCCTAAATCTCGGGCAGCATCCGGCCGCAATTTGACCGCAAAAGCGGGAATCCCAGGTTTAACCGAGGTTTCCAGATCAACAATTCCTTTCACTTGTTTAATACGATCTGCCAGTTTTCCCGTCAACTCATCCAGCACCACGGGATCAGGCCCTAACACATTAATCCAGATTGGGCGATAATTCCCGACCTGGGTTTCAACCCCAGGGATGGCAACCAGCTTGGTGCGAATATATTCCTCAATCTGGGTCTGGCTGCGTGCACGATCCCGCCGGTCTGTTAATGAAATATTAAAACCAATGGTATTGCGGCCTCCTCCATTGCCACCACCTACATTCGTACCTAAAGATTTTATTTCGGGAATACCCGCCAAAATCTCCTCGATTTGCCGCGCTTTTTCATTAGTGCGGGCAAGGCTGCTGCCTACGGGCATGCGCACGTTGACATTAGAAAAACCCTGATCAGTTTGCGGGATGAATTCTGTTCCTACCAAGGGCACCAGCATTAAAGCGCTGATAAAGGATAGGGTACCGATTGCGAGTACGACTCCACGGGGGGTGAGGGTAGCTGAACGCAACTGCCGCTTTTTTGAAGCTTCTGGACCAAGTGGTTTGGCATACAGAGGGATCCAGATGCGCCATCTACGGTCTGAAAAAATCCACCCAATCAGTTTCTCATAGATCTTGTGCAAAAGATCCATGATCCGATCTGTTCCTCGTAGCAAACTCCCTATTACCGGCAAGGTTTGCATGCGGTTATTGGGAGGGTCCTTCCAAATACTGGAAAGCATCGGATCCAGCGTAAAGCTTACAAAAAGACTCACCATTACCGCGACGGTCACCGTGATACCAAAGGGGTAAAAAAACTTTCCAATAATGCCTTTCATGAACGCAATCGGTACAAATACAGCACAGATGGCAAAGGTTGTGGCCATCACTGCCAGTCCTATTTCCTCAGTACCCTCCCGTGCGGCAGTCAGATGATCCTTTCCCATCGCAACGTGTCGCACAATGTTTTCGCGAACCACAATGGCATCATCAATCAATAGGCCAATACATAAAGACAGTGCCATCATGGTCATATAGTTCAGCGTAAATCCGAACGCATAAATGGCAATAAAGGTCGCGACTACCGCAATAGGCAGGGTTAAACCCGTAATAACAGTGCTGCGCCAAGAATGCAAAAATAAAAATACGATAGCAATAGTGAGCAAGGCTCCTTCAATAATGGTGCGTTTCACACTGTCAAGAGAGCTTTTGGTGAAATCACTGCTGGCATAGAGTGTCTGAAGCTCAATGCCTGGAGGCAGTTGTTTGCGAAGACTCTGTGCTGCAGCTTTAAGAGCTTCACCCGTATTGACCAAGTTAGCATCTTGTACCTTGTAGACGTTAATCGATACGGCTGTTTTTCCATCTACCCGCGAGATGGAATTAGGTTCTTGTTCCGTCTCAATGACCTTACCTAAATCTCCGACAGTCAGCATTAGCGAGCCACGCTGGACAACCGGGGTGGCTGAAAATTTCAGGGGATCACGAATTTTTCCCTCGATACGAATCAGTGCTTCCTGCTGCTGGTCAGATACCAGGCCAACGGGAACGTCGCTATTAGCAATCCGTAGTGCATTTGAAATCTCTGCGGGAGTAATACCATAAGCACGAAGACGGGCAGGATTTAGTTCTATCAACACCTGACGGGTTGTTAATCCATTAACCTCAACCCGTGCGACCCCTGAAACCCGTTCCATTTGCTTGACTACTGTTTGATCCGCAATCAGTGATAATTCCCGCAAGCTGCGATCTGTACCTTTCAGGCTAAACACAATCACTGGCTGCGCATTTTCGCCATCAAAGCGGCCTATGGTGGGGGCCTTGGCATCACGGGGAAAGGTAGTAGCAAGCACAGCAATCTTGTCGCGCACCTCTTGCACAGCCCGGCCCATATCCGTTTCCAGTGAAAATTCAGCGTAACTATCACTGCGACCTTCAAAACTGTTGGAACGGATCGTCTTAATACCTGCTACAGCGTTAAGCGCCTGCTCCACCGGTTTGGTAATCTCGGTTTCAACGGCGGCAGGAGAGGCCCCGGGGTATTGGATATTGACATACACCCCAGGAGGGGAGACATCAGGCAATTGTTCCACCCCTAAACGCCCATACGATACCAACCCCAATACCATCAAACCCACCATCACCATGGTGGCAAAAACCGGATTATTAATGGAAACGCGTGTAATCCACATCATCGTCTCCTTAAGGTTTAAGCGGTGCAGAGGTTAAAGGAGTGACTGCAGATGATTTTGCGGAGACGATTTTGGCGGCAGCCCCCTCTTTCAAATTATCAAAACGTGCTCCCAAAACTTGTATGCCAGGGGTCAACCCCGTCAGAATCTCAACCCTGCCAGTGGCGGCATCCCGGCGACCCACCGTCACAATCCGCCGCACGAGCCTTTGATTTTCTAGGGTCCACACATAATCTTGACCCGATAGGCTGACCAGTGCAGAGCTCGGAAGGGTTAACCGCGGGGTAGTATCACCGACTTGAACCTTGGCATTGGCATATTGACCTGCCCGAAACTTTTCCTGTGGATTTTCAATGAGAACATAAACATTGATAGACCGGGTGCCTGCTTCGGCTATAGGGGCAATGCGGGCAATTTTTCCCTCGACTGTTTCTACAGTGCCTTCTACCTGAACCCGGACAGCTTGACCTGCGGTCAGTTTGGATACTTCATGCAGAGCTACGCTGCCAGCCAGTTCTAATTTTTCAAGATCTACAATAGTCACAATGGCTTGCTCAGCTGCCAGTTTTTCTCCGGGTAAGGCGTGGCGTTTACTGACTATGCCTTTGATAGGAGCAATTAACTGAGCCTCTCGCAGCGAAACTTCGGCTTGTTGCAATTGAGCTTGGGCTGATCTCAGCGTACTTGTTGCGGATTCAAGATTCGTGCGCTGGGTTTGTAGCGCGGTGGGAGAGATAAAATTTTGATCCGCCAGTCTTTGATTAGACTCAAGATTTTTTTGTGCCAATGTAACTTGGGCACGCGCTGCATCCACATGGGCTTGCCTGTCGTTGCGCAAGGCTAATATGCTGGTTAAATCCAGTTGACCGATACTTTGCCCAGCCTGAATGCGACTGCCTTCTGCAACGTCCAAGCGCAGCAGGCTTGCCTGTGCCTTAGCTCGCACAATCGCTGTTTTTGGAGCCTGCAAAGTGCCAGCGAACTCAATACTTAATGGCATAGGCTCATAGCGCGGCAACTGCAATTCCTGGGCAGTAAATTCTAATGCAGGCCGAGCCATATTTTTAGAAGGCGGGGTGGCCTTAGATTGAGCGGCAATATACCAGCTACCACTCATCATCGCTATGATGGCTATACCGATGACTCCCCAGATGCTTTTGCGCATTTGTGTTCCCTTGTTTAGCGTTTTTGACTCTATCCACAGTGTATTGAATTGCCAGGGCCTGTGGAGCTTAGCCGGATGATTGGTTCTTTTGAAGGGCTAAACTGCAGCCGGAGAGGATGAAATGCTTGAACTTTGACCAATAAAAATAATTTTCATTAAAGAAAAAAAGACCCTAGCCACCAAAATAGCGCCGCAATACAGCCGGCTGCAGGGATGGTTAATATCCAAGCCCAGACAATGCTTCCTGCCAGACCCCAACGTACCGCAGACAGTTTTCTGGAAGAACCTACTCCAACAATGGCTCCTGTAATGGTATGCGTAGTGGAGACAGGAATTCCCAGTCCAGAGGCAAGAAACAAAGTCATCGCTCCACCTGTTTCCGCACAAAACCCTCCTACGGGTCTTAATTTTGTTAGTTTTTGCCCCATGGTTTTGACAATACGCCAGCCGCCGAAAAGGGTTCCCACCCCGATTGCCAAATAGCATGAGATAATGACCCACATGGGTGGATGGCGCTCGCTGGCGAGTACATGCCCCGAGGCAATTAACAATACCCAGATAATGCCCATGGTTTTCTGTGCATCGTTGGCTCCATGCCCCAAGCTATATAAACCCGCAGAGATGAGTTGCAGCCTACGAAACCATTTATCAATCTTTCTGGGTTGTTGATGTCGGGCCATCCAAGACACCAAAAGCATCATGATCGATCCCAGTAACATGCCCAGCATGGGAGATACAAAAATAAAAGCCACTATCTTGAACACGCCCGATGCTACCAGAGAGCCTATGCCCGCTTTAGCAATACCTGCCCCCACTAGTCCTCCGATGAGGGCGTGGGAAGAACTGGAGGGAATACCGTAATACCAGGTAATGATGTTCCAGGATAAGGCTCCCACCAAAGCTCCAAAAATTACATAGTGGTCAATAACATTTACATTCACTGTACCTTTGCCCACGGTGGCGGCCACATGCAGATCAAACACAAAAATAGCAGCAACATTAAAAAAAGATGCCCATAGAACAGCCTGGTAGGGTTTTAATACTCCTGTAGAGACAATGGTTGCAATGGCGTTGGCCGCGTCATGAAAACCATTCATGAAGTCAAACGCCAAAGCCAATAACACAAGAAAAACTAATACCCACAGACTGATAGTGAGTGTTGGCGTCACAGCGTATATCCCTTAAAAAGTGGTGTGGCAAGCCCGTCCCGTAATAAGAACGTAAAGGCTGTTTTATTCATCATGGAGTAATAATAATTTTACCTGTGACTTTACGTTCACTCATATCCCTTAGAGCTTCAGGTGTTTGGTCCAAGGTATAAGTTTTTGAAACAAGAGGTTTGATCTTGCCTTGCTTGATCCATTGCAACATTTCAGTTAGGCCAGCAGCATTATTTTTAGGCTCTCGCTTTGCAAATTCCCCCCAAAACACTCCCACGATGCTGGCGCCTTTCAGCAGGGCAAGATTCAGCGGGAGGCTAGGAATTTCTCCACTGGCAAACCCTACTACCAAATACCGACCACGCCAGCCAATGGCCCGAAAACAGGGTTCAGAAAACTTCCCCCCTACTGCGTCATAAATCACATCGGGACCTTTGCCTTGGGTCAGTTCTTTAATGCGCAGCCGTAAATCTTCAGTCTCATAATTAATGCAATGATCGGCCCCATGGGCCTGGCATACTTGAAGTTTCTCTGCTGTAGAGGCGCAGGCAATTACGGTAGCACCAATGGCTTTGCCTATTTCCACGGCAGCCAGCCCAACACCTCCGGCGGCACCCAACACCAGCAGCGTTTCACCCGCTTGAAGTGCGGCACGGTCCCGCACCGCATGCCAGCTTGTGCCGTAGGCCAGAGTGAAAGCGGCAGCGGTATGAAAATCCATCCCAGCTGGTATCGGCAGGACTTGTTCTGCCTTGCTTAAGCATTGTTGTGCAAAAGCTCCAAGGCCTGTAAACGCTACTACTGCATCCCCTACATGCAAATGCCTTACTTCAGCCCCGACAGCACGTATTACCCCTGCCAGCTCAGCCCCAGGAGTAAAGGGGAGGGTAGGTTTCATTTGATATTTATTCTGGATAATCAACACATCGGGAAAATTGACTCCCGCTGCCTTAACCTCAATCACTACCTCATTCGGCCCAGGCAGTAAGTCAGAAACTGTTTCGATGACAAGATTTTCCGGTCCGCCCCATTGTTTACAAACGACTGCACGCATTTTTGTTGGAGTCCCATAAATTTTGAAGACTGACAAGTTAACACGAACGGCCGTGCTTTTTTGAGGTACTCTTTCTGAAAAGAGGAGTAAGCGTATGAATTTTGACTATTCCCCCAAAGTAAAAACCTTACAGAGTCGTTTGCTCGCCTTTATGGAGGAGCATATTTACCCTAATGAATTAGCTTTTTACAAGGAAGTAGAAACTAATCGGGCTCAGGGCAATGCCTGGCTGCCTACAAAAATTGTAGAAAGCCTAAAGACTCAAGCACAGGCAGCAGGTTTATGGAATCTGTTTTTACCTTTTTCTGATCGCGTTCCCCAAGGCTTAAGCAATCTGGAATATGCCCCACTATGCGAAATCATGGGCCGTGTGGCTTGGGCGCCAGAAGTATTTAACTGTTCTGCACCTGATACGGGCAATATGGAAACGCTGGAACGATATGCCTCGGAAGAACTGAAACAGCAATGGCTGGATCCGCTGTTACGTGGGGAAATACGTTCCGCTTTTGCAATGACCGAACCGGCCGTAGCCTCTTCAGACGCTACCAATATCCAGAGCCGGATTGAACGTGAGGGCAACCATTATGTCATCAATGGGCACAAATGGTGGATTTCCGGGGCTGGGGATCCCCGCTGCCAGGTTTATATTTTTATGGGAAAGACCAATCCTGAGGCGGTGCGCCATCAGCAACAAAGTATGATCGTGGTCCCTGCCAACACTCCCGGCATTAGGGTGATACGACCTTTGCCCGTGTTTGGTTTTGATGATGCTCCGCACGGGCATTGCGAAATTTTATTTAAAGACGTTCGGGTGCCAGTAGAGAACATCTTGCTGGGTGAAGGCAGGGGGTTTGAAATTGCCCAGGGCCGGCTGGGGCCGGGGCGTATCCATCACTGCATGCGTCTCATCGGGGTAGCCGAGCGGGCGCTGGAGTTGATGTGTCTGCGCTTAAACGAAAGAGTCGCTTTTGGGAAACTCCTTTCCTCCCAAAGTGTCTGGCATGAAAGAATTGCTCAAGCACGCTGCAAAATTGACCAGGCCCGCTTACTCACTCTAAAAGCGGCCTATATGATGGATACGGTAGGCAACAAAATTGCAAAAGCCGAAATAGCCATGATTAAAGTGATTGCGCCGCAACTGGCCTGTGAAGTACTAGACCTTGCCATCCAAGCCCATGGGGGAGGAGGTGTCTCTAACGATTTTCCCCTGGCTCTGTTATATGCCCATTCCCGTACTTTGCGCCTGGCGGATGGTCCTGACGAAGTACATTGCCAATCCATTGCAAAACTGGAATTAGCCCGCCACATGAAACTACCGACTGATGCAATTGCCATGCCGATTACGCGAGGCAGCTAGGCCTGTTTACCCTATTTCTATTAGATGCGTTGTGAGTCAAAAAAACCATGCCCAAGGCGCCAAACGCCACCGGGCTTGACCCCCGAAGTTTTGCACCCCGTTCGCAGGGGTAAAGATAAGATGAAGAGGCCCTAGCTTTTCAAAAAACTTAACCAAAGGACAACAACAATGAAATCACAAGCTATCCAATGTTTCTCTTGGGCCACTCCCAACGGCCATAAAATCCATATCATGCTTGAGGAATGTGGCTTCGATTATGAAGTCATCCCCGTCAATATTGCTGCAGGTGAACAGTTCAAACCTGATTTTCTGAAAATCAGCCCCAATAACCGAATTCCTGCCATTCTGGACCCTCAAGGCCCTGATGGGGAGCCCATCAGCATCTTCGAATCGGGGGCCATCCTCATCTATCTGGCGGGCAAAGCTGGAAAATTCCTACCTCAAGATGTCCGTGGGAAATTCAAAGCCCTGGAATGGCTCATGTGGCAAATGGGGGGCTTAGGCCCCATGCTGGGGCAGGCCCATCATTTCCGCCTGTATGCTCCCGAAAAAATTCCCTATGCCATTAATCGCTATACCAATGAGGCAAAACGTCTCTATGGCGTACTGGATAAGCGTCTTTCCAGCCACCCCTTCCTGGCCGGTAAGGAATACAGCATTGCAGATATTGCCGCTTTTCCTTGGACGCGCAGTGCGGCAAACCAAGGGATTGACTGGGCAGACTTTCCCCATGCCAAACGCTGGCATGATGAAATTGCCGCACGCCCGGCAGTCATACGGGGCGTTGCTGTGCTGCAAGAACTGCGCAAACCTTTAACGGATGAAAAAGCACGGCAAATATTATTTGGTCAATAAAGCTCGGGGTTATCCCTGATTTTTATAAATTTAAGGAATAACTATTTGCTGCTAAAACACTTTTAGGGGAGCTTAATTTAATTTAGGCTTGCACACCGCCTTACAAATTATTACGCTTAGCAGGTTTTTAACTTGAGGACTATTTTCCGTGAAAAAAATACTTTTAACCGCAGCCATTGCCGCCCTGGTAGCCACTGCTGGAGTGCAGGCTAAAACCCTGCGCTGGGCCAGTGCCGGGGATCCGCAAACCATAGACCCTTACTCCCAAAACGAAGGCCTGACCAACAACATTAACAATCACATGTATGAAACTCTGGTGGGCCGCAATGAAAAGCTGGAAAAAGTGCCCGAGTTGGCCGAGCGCTGGCAGCAAATTGATCCTTTGACCTGGAGATTTTTTATCCGTAAAGGCATCAAGTTTCATGATGGGGCACCCCTTACTGCCGAAGACGTGGTGTTCTCTTATGAGCGTGCAGCGCATCCAAACTCCCAAATTGCGCAATACGCCCGGGCAATGGGTAAGCCCAGCAAAATTGACGACTTCACAGTCGAATTCAAAATGGAAAAACCCAATCCGGTCTTACTGGAACATGCCACGACCGTGTTCATCATGAACAAAGCCTGGGCTGTCAAAAACAAGGTGGAGAGACCTCTTTCCTACAAAGACAAAGAAGAAACCTTCGCTAGCCGTAACGCCAATGGCACCGGCCCCTTTATTCTCAAAAGCCGTGAGCCCGACATCAAAACCGTACTGGTTAAAAACCCCAATTATTGGCGTCCTGTTAAAGGTAATGTGAGTGAGGTAATTTACACACCTATTACCTCCGACGCCACCCGCACGGCTGCTCTTCTGTCCGGACAAGTAGATATCGTGCATGATCCGGCTCCTCAGGATGTCGATCGTCTGGGTGCTCCGGGCGGAGCAACCAAAGTAATTTACGGCGCAGAAAATCGCGTTATTTTTCTTGGGTTTGACCAGGGCCGTGATGAGCTCCTCTATTCAAACGTAAAAGGTAAAAATCCTTTCAAAGACCAGCGTGTGCGCCAAGCCTTCTTCCAGGCTATTGATATCAACACCATTCGCGAAAAAATCATGCGTAATCAGAGCCAGATTGTCGGCTGCATGACGCCTTCCCCTCTGGCTTGTGAAGCTCCTGAGCTAGATAAAAACCGTTTGCCTTATAACGTGGAAGCCGCTAAAAAACTCATGGAAGCTGCTGGTTATAAGGAGGGTTTTGAGCTCGGAATGGATTGTCCGAACAACCGTTATGTCAATGATGAGCAAATCTGCCAGGCAGTAGCTAGCATGCTGGCTCGCATTAACGTCAAGGTCAAACTTAACGCTATTCCCAAAACCCTTTATTTTCCCAAGCTTGAAAAATACGATTTAAGCTTCTATATGCTGGGTTGGGGTGGGGCTATTACCGATGCACAAACTACGATGGATCCTATCATGCATAGCCGTAGTGAAAGCACCCAAAAAGGCTTTTATAACTATGGCCGCTACTCCGACCCCAAACTGGATGCTCTGATCGACAGCGCTGGAGTTGAAGCCAATCCGGAAAAACGCAAAGCTCTCATCAAGGAAGCATTAACCCTGCATAACACGGACGTAAGGCATATTGTTTTGCATCGTCAGTTAATTCCCTGGGCTTCCCGCAGCAATGTCACCCCCGTACATGCGGCAGACAACTATATGCGTAGCTGGTGGGTCACTGTGAATTAATGCCTTTTAAATAGCTTGTTGGAGGTATTCAAAAAATCCCTAACAAGTCATACCTCTGCTGACAGATGGACCGCTCAAGCATTTTGCTTCAGCGGTCCAAATTGAAATTTTTCTCAATCGCCCCTCGCATCACTCCCTCCTCACGTGCCCTTTATAAACACCAAACCTACATCTGATCTCATTGAATAGCTCTATTTCATCCAGAACAGCGGATCAAAGCCCCTGGAAGGTTTTCTTGATCTTCTTGCGTCTGGGATTAAGCGCTTTCGGTGGTCCAATTGCGCATCTGGGATATTTTCGAGAAGAATTTGTAATGCGTCGCGCCTGGCTTACAGAGCGTAGTTATACAGATTTAGTGGCTCTGTGCCAGTTCTTACCGGGCCCAGCGAGTAGTCAAGTCGGTATCGCATTAGGCTTATCTCGTGCAGGCTATCCAGGTGCTTTAGCGGCCTGGGCAGGATTTACTCTTCCCTCCGCAGGCATTCTGATTTTATTGGCGCAAGGAATAGTGGCAGATAGCCATTTTCTTTCGCCAGCTATATTGCACGGATTAAAGATAGTAGCCCTAGCGGTAATAGCACAGGCCGTTTGGGGTATGGCGCGCAGCCTTTGCACTACCAAGGCGCATTTTGTAATTTTGCTTATTGCTTGCTCTATTGCATTACTTACCCCAAGCGTGGAGGGACAATTGGGCATACTTACCGCTGCAGCCTTTGCGGGGTTACTCCTGTTCAAACCCATACAGTTTGAAAGCCATGATAAGTTGCCCATCAAAGTAAGTCATTACGTCGGGGTCACTTCTTTGGCTGTATTTTTTATTTTGTTGATAGGGTTACCTCTTTTGACGCATAGAGTGCCGAGTGAAACCCTGAGAATAATAGATGTTTTTTATCGTGCAGGCTCCTTGGTGTTTGGAGGGGGTCATGTTGTGTTACCCATGCTTCATACTCAAGTTGTGCTTCCAGGCTGGGTAAACAGTGAAACCTTTTTAATCGGATATGCAGCGGCTCAAGCAGTGCCCGGCCCATTATTTAGCTTTGCCGCTTTCCTGGGCGTGTCCATGTATACCCATTCGGCGAGCTGGGTAGGGGGGGGTTATTGGCCTAATGGCCATCTTTCTGCCTTCTTTTTTGTTAGTGGTAGGAACTTTGCCGTTTTGGGAAAAATTGCGCCACAATGTTCGCGCACAAGCGGCCTTAAGTGGCATTAATGCAGCCGTAATCGGTTTACTCTTGGCCACTCTTTATCAACCCGTGTGGACAACTACCATCCATCAACTTCAAGATTTTGGTCTCGCATTGTTTTGTTTAATTGCCCTAATAGTTTGGAAACTGCCTCCCTGGGTGCTTGTTTTAGGTGCCGTAGCAGGCGGCCTTCTGGCCTCTCCAAATATTCAACACTTTCTGCCCCTGTAAGTGCAAGACTTTAAGGTTAGAGTGGCTATCCAGCCTCCGGCGGTAATTTTGTAAATGCGGCTGCAGCGCAATTTTAGTGGGAACGCTCCTCTGTTTTTAGTAACAGTCTTTGTTGGAGGTGGCGCTTAAATCCTCTCAACACACCAGGTGATTAGCCTCTCTACTAGCCTTTATCCGCAGTTAAAAGACGATAAAAGTTTCCAATCGCAAAAAAGCGCGCTTAAAACGCAGCATAGTCTTTGTCAATGCGTTTTGCTTAACACGTCTTCAGTCTCCACTGAACCGGGGATTATTTCATCATAGTTAAGCTTTCGTTTCCTTAAACCAGGAATTGAAAGCGTGTCAATACCCCCGCTTATCAGGGAATAAGCTTGATGAAATCAAGTGCAGCGCTTAATTGCGCCCAACCCTCACATTGCCGCCTTTACCCACACCTATCTTTGCCTTTAGTCTTTCCAGTAAAGACGCGATGCGTTAGAAGCCCGTCATCCTAAGTGGGGTGTTTGTTTTAGCCGTACTCTTCCACCATCCAAGCCATCAATATCCATCCGAGTGGTCTGTCCCCTAAGGCTTCATTAAACGATATTCCTTCCATCTTCTATAAAAATAAATAATCTTGTACTGCAGCCTACTCTACCGACTTTAGCGTTTTTCAAAATGTTGGTTTTCCTCTTTATACAAATCTTATCGGCATTGCCTGTTCGCTCTACATCTAATGAACTTCTGAGGATCATTTCTCTCCAAACTGCTTTTCTAACCTGAGCTGCGAGATCACAATGCGACACTTATCCTATCTCTCCATCGGAACCTCCGTCCTGACACTATCGTTTACTGCTGTTCTGGGAGTCTTCACCTCAATGCCGGCACATTCATCATCCGATTCGGCAGCAGATCGTACCTTTGATCTGATCTGCACCACGACAAGTGACCCCGTCGAGGGAACGCTGGCTGATGGTAGCCCGATCGTTCCAGCGGAGATCGGCGAGGTGCGCCGCTACAGCATGGATCTGGACGGCATGCGCTACGCGATAGACGGCACGGTCTCGCGGCTGCATGCCATCAACGGCGATTCGGTTATCAAATCCGATCCCAACGCAATTAGATCCTTCGGCGGTACAGTACATATGCAGAGCGACTGGCGCTTGAATTTGGCCACAGGCGAATCGATCCGCCGGAATCGTTTCTTCGCCGACTCCCAAGGCAGCCGCGTTACAGGTCGGTCCGAATGGCATCAGCAGTGCAAGCGAGCACCTTTCTCGGGTATTCCCCAAAAGTGATTCCGAAGAGATGGCTGATGAGGCAGGGGAGCGGGGTCAGGTTCACTTCAAGGCAGAGTGCTGCGAGCTGCTACGCTGTAGATGGACCACCAGCCAAAGAAAAGAGACGGTGAACGGTGGCAGCCAAGCTGTTTAACTCTGGCGTCCCTCCCTTTTCGATGACCTTGATTCACAAGCGGCCCTTAACGAGCGCGATAGACGACCCCGCTTCTCGCCATCGCCCCAACCTGCTGCAGGGGACACCGCCGAAGCTTCTTTTTTAGCCGCTTCGGTTTAACACTCTCTCTCAGGTCAAGTTATGGCTAGGACATAATCGCAAAAAAGCGCGCTTCAACACACAGCCTCTTTTTCCCCTAGGCGTACTTAAAACCTCTACAATCTCCCCAAAATCAGGGATTTTTTCATCGTAGTTAAGCTTTCATTGCCTTAAAGAAGGGATTGAAAGCCTCTCAATACACCCGCTTATCAGGGAGCAAGTTTATGACACCAGCGCAGCGTCTTATGACGTGCAACTCTCAGGTTTTTGCGCCTTTACCCCAAGCTATTTTGGCTGGGCGTTTTCCCAGCAAAAGACTTCTGCATTTTTTATTCAGTTGCGTCGCGCTAGTGCTTTTTATCAGCCTATGCAGTTCAGTTCAGGCGCTGACTATTCAGATTCGGGTGTATCCGAAAACCATGTATAACCCCTATGCAAAAAAACCGGAGGTCAAAACCCAGTTTTATAACACTCCGGGAGAAGCCTTTCAGATCTTCAAAGATTATTGGGACTACGACAGCTACAACACGGATGGCGTACTAGTGAATGGAGTACGGGCCATCAATTTACAACCTAAAACCCCTCCTCCTAAAGAGTTTCCAAGAATTTTCATAAATGGAGTAGCTTACGCCTGGCAAGCAGGTTGGCAAAGTTGCACCGCCATCAATGGCTATAAATGCACGATTACTCCAAGTGGTCTGGAACCTGTCTATTCCAACCAGATTTGCCCCAAAGGTTTTGGAAAGGCCAAACAATTCCCCGACCCCCAAGATTACTACGATCGAAAGGAGATTTGTCTCAAAGAAATCTACCTTCCTGAACCCTGCGATGACTGTGGCGTGGGCAACCCCATTTTGCCCGCAGGTGGTCAAAAACTCCAAGTAGAAACCGATTACGTCAGTGCCAGCGGCAACCTAAGCTTCAAACGTAGCTACCGCAGCACCACGGGGACTTTTAACTCCCCTGCCGCCAGTGGCGGCCTCATCGACCATAGCCAGCCCGGCCAGCTCTACCCCAACTGCTACTGGGGTCTTTATCAAAACGGCAACAAACTCGAAAGCCACTGCTTCCCCTACGTCAGCTCCGGCAAACCCGAATACCAACTCCTCACCCCCGAAGGGCGCCTCATCAGCTTTGCTGGCCCTGCCGACGCCATCAAACCCAACCCCGGCTTCAACGACAAACTTACCCGGCGGCTCAATCAACAAGCCCAAACCGAATGGCTCCTGCAGCGCAGCGACAACAGCTTCGAACTCTACAACCAGCAAGGCCTCCTCCAAAGCAAAACCACCCCCGACGGCAGCACCACCACCTACACCTACTCCGACGCCAACACCCCTGCCCATATCGCTCCTAAGCCCGGTCTTCTCTTAAGCGTCACCGACTCGCAAGGCCGCGCCCTGCAGCTCAACTACGACCCCCAAGGCCGCTTAAAAAGCCTCACCGACCCCGCACAAGGCCTCACCCAATACACCTACGACGCCATAGGCAACCTCATCAAACGCAGCAACCCCGACAACACAGAACGTCTCTATCATTACAACGAAGCCGCCAATATCAACAACGGACTGGCCTGCAACTCCCCACCCCTAGAGCAAGCCCGCCTGCTCACCGGGCTCACCGATGAAAATGGCACCCGGCTTGCCGACTACCACTACAACTGCGAAGGCAAAGCCATCAGCACCCAGCACACCGGCGGCCTACAAAAATACAGCTTTACCTACTCCGGCTACACCTCCGCCACAGAAATCGACCCCCTGGGCACCACCCGTAAATACAGCTTTAGCGAAATTGCAGGCAGCCTACGCCCCACCAGCACCACCCAGCCTGGCCCCAACGGACAAGGCACCGTCACCTCCACCCGCACCTACGACCCCCAAGGCAATATTGCCAGTCAAATTGATTTTACCGGCAGCAAAACCTGTCACAGCCACGATCTGAGTCGCAACCTAGAAACTGTTCGCATCGAAGGCCTGCCCGCCGTCAATGCCTGTCCCGCCAATGCCGCCGCCTATCAAAGCGTCACCCTCCCCACCCCTGCACCGGGGGCCAGCATCACCCAACGCAAAATCTCCACCCAATGGCACCCAGAGTTACGCTTAAAAACAAAACAAGCGCAACCCAACCTTCTCACCACCTGGGTCTATCACGGCCAACCCGATCCCAGTGCCGGCAACGCCATCGCCTCTTGCGCCCCACAGGGTGCGCTCCTGCCTGATGGCAAACCCATTGCCGTGCTGTGCAAACACATGGAGCAAGCCACCACCGATAGCACCGGTAGTAATGGCTTTGCCGCCCCCCTGGCCCCCAACACCCCCGCCAGAGTCTGGAGCTACACCTATAACGAGAAGGGACAAGTCTTAACTGCCGATGGTCCCCGCAGCGACAACGGCATCCTGGACAAAACCCTCTACAGCTATCATCCCGCCACCACCGAGCACGTCCGGCAAGGCGATCTGGCCAGTATCACCAATGCTGCAGGCCAGACCACCACCTTCACCCAATACGACCCCCATGGTCGGGTGCTGAAAAGCACGGATGCTTACGGCATGACTACTCTGAACACCTATCATGCGAGAGGTTGGTTACTCTCCAGCAAACGCATTCCTGCAGGGATTGCACCGGACACCATTCAAGCCAACACGTTTGAATATGACGCCACCGGTCAGCTCATGAAAGCTATTACTGCCCAAGGGGGCACCATTACCTACAGCTACGATGCCGCCCATCGTTTGATTGGGATCACTGACAGCTTTGGCAACAGCATCAGCTACACCCTGGATGCCATGGGCAACCGGCTGCAAGAACAGACTAAAGATCCCAATGCCGTGCTGGCGCAGCAAGTCACACGAATACTGGATGCTCTGAATCGGGTACAGCAAACCACAGGGGGTGCGCAATGAAACCCTTACGCTTGCCTTTCTCCCTCCTGGCACAGCCAACCCTAAGCGCAATACTGTTGCTGTCCACGGCTGCCCAGGCCGAAGTCAACCCGCCGGTAGTTCCCCCCGGCGTCATGACCTGGAAATACGAATATGATGCCTCCGGTCAGTTGACTAAGACCATCGACCCCAACGGCAACGTCACCACCAAAAGCTACGATCTGCTCAAACGTCCACGGCAAATCATTGCCCCCCAGCCAAAACCCAACCAGTCCTCTCCGGTCATTAAGACCGAATACGATGGCCGCGATCAGGTGCTGACCGTCACCGACCCCCGTTCCTTAATAACAAAATACACCCCCGATGGCCTAGGCAACGTTGCAACCCAGATCTCCCCGGACAGCGGCACCCAAACCTTCACCCAGGACGCCGCCGGCAATATCACCAGCCGTACCGATGCTAGAGGACACACCACCACCTATACCTATGATGCGCTCAATCGACTGACCAAGGCGACGTATCAAACCGGGATTCCCACCGTCTATGAATATGATGGCGGACCCAATCCTCAAACCCCGAATGTTGTGGGGAAATTAACCAAGATTACCGATGAGTCGGGTTCTACAACCTATACCTATGATGGTTTTGGCGCCACTTTAAGCAAGACTCAAACCATACAGCCGGGCAATAACCTGCCCCTTAAAGTGCAGACGGTCAGCATGAGCTATGGGTTTCCTAGTGTGAATCCCACTAATCCTGCGGCAGGGCATCTGACGAGTATCACTTATCCTTCAGCCGGACGTTTAAACCTCATCTATGGCCAACCCGGACGGGTCACCGCTTTAAGCTGGAGTCCGGTCAACACGAATGGCAATGGCACCAACCCCGATCCAGCCGCCGCCATCCCTCTCCTAAGCAACATCCAGTACACCGCCTTTGGAGCAGTGAAAGCCTGGAGCTGGGGCAATGGTACGCCTAATGCACCAGCACCCAATGATCCTACGCGACACTACTTACGCAGTTATGACTTAAACGCAAGGATGACCGGCTATCCCCTGGGACGGGTGGGCACCGAACAAACCCCCATCCCCAACGGCGCCCAACAAGGCTTCAGTCGCACCGTTGGCTATGACAATGGGGGAAGAATCACCACCTATCTACATCTAGGCGGCCCCAGCGGCAGCACCGCTCAAACCAACACCCTGGATCAAACCTTTGCTTATGATGGGCTGGATCGGCTCATTTGGGCCAATATCGGGGGATCGCCTACCTATGGCTATGAATACGATGCCACCGGCAATCGCACCCTCTTCCATCTAAACGGTAATCCTTACCTGCACACCGTCTCGCCTACCAGCAATCGACTTAACAGTGTGCAGATCCCCGGAGAAGGCAACACATCGATAACGCAAGCGGTTTCTTATGATGCCGCAGGCAATACGATCAGCACCAGCAGTGGCAGTAGCAGTACCTCCCCACTCAGCTTAAGCTATTCGGCCCGAGGCAGACTCAGCTCCGCCCAGATTCCCAATCCCCAGAATCCCAATACTCCGCACACCGTTACCTATCTCACCAATGGGCTGGAGCAAAGAGTACACAAAAGCGGGCCTAACACCCTCATTCCTACGGGATCCACCTCTTATTTCTATGATGAGGGGGGACATCTCTTAGGGGAATATGACAATAACCAGATCCCGATCTATGAGACGGTCTATCTGAACGACACCCCGGTGGCGGTCATTAAACAGAACCGAATCCCTAATCCCAATACCCAACCGCAGACCTATACCGTCAGCACAGAAATCTTCAACGTTTATGCCGATCATATTGATACGCCCAGAGTGATCACGAAAGCAAGTGATCAGTCGATCGTCTGGAGCTGGATCACGGCTGAGCCGTTTGGGGCGACCCCTCCAAACGCGAATCCGAATAATTTAGGAAGCTTTACCTTCAACCAACGGTTTCCGGGACAGGTGTATGACGCAGAAACGAATCTACATCAGAACTGGAATCGGGAGTATCAGGGCTTAGGAGGGCGCTATCTGCAGAGTGATCCGATTGGGCTGGCGGGAGGCATTAATACTTATGCGTATGTGGAGGGGCAGCCGACGAGGATGGTGGATCCGGAGGGGTTGCAAGCGATTCCCCTGCCACCACCAGTAATACCCCCTCCTCTCCCTGCTCCCTCTAATCCTTTCAATCCTGAGAATCCTTTCCCTTCTTCACCCCCACCATTTACATGGCCAGAGCTTTTACCCGATGCTTGGGTTGATTGGATTCTCGACAAAACTCGAGCTAAATGGTCATGCACAGCGTCTTGCAACGTACAAAAAATTAAACCGGATGTATGCTGTCCAGATAGAGTCACAGGAGCGGCTACTGGCCCTAATGAGCCAGCCGCTTGTGTAGCAGCTAAACGTAGCGCAACACAGTCAACACCTGCAGGGTGTTATCCACGTCACTGTCAGTGTGATTGTTCAAAAAAATGAAAATTGTATCAGCACAGATCTCCAAACTAGTTGAAACGTTTGAATTTGAAATTCCTCTGATCAATGAGGAACCCTTGCTATTCAAGTTGGAAGTATGGATGCAAGAAGTCAGATCTTCTCGCCACTACCGATGTCGTCTCTATCGGCTGGAAAGCTTTAGACTTCAGCTGCGGCCTTGTCCATCGGATGTCAAAAAAATAGAGGGAGCTGATTACCGCTTGTGGGTCATGGATGACAATCTAGGTGTAGACATTCCTCAATATATATCAGTATCTACAGCTAGAAAAAAAGCGCTGGAGACGATCAAGGCCCAACTTGGGATTTAAAACGCTACTTTGCCTGCACGTTTTGGAGAAATAAACATATGAGTGTAATTAATTTGAGTTTTTTTCGTAGAATGTCCTGGGTTTTCTTAATACTACTCCTAACTGGGGAAGCATTTTCCAATGAGGCAGAAATTCGTAAAAATATTTCTGCACGGCTACCAAATTTTCCTGAAATTGATGAGATCAGAAAAATAGATATTTCTGATCTGTTTGAACTGCGCATTGGTACAGATATATTTTATTCTGATGAAAAAGGTAACTATCTACTGCGCGGTTATATTATTGACACTAGGAACCGGACTAATCTTACAGAAAGTCGTATTGCGAAACTCACTGCTATTACTTTTTCGACTTTACCGTTTAAAGATGCAGTGAAATGGCAACAGGGAAGTGGAAGCCGCAAGATTGTTGTGTTCGCTGATCCTAATTGTAGATATTGCAAAAAGCTTGAGTCTGAATTACAAGCTATCAAAAACATCACAGTCTACACTTTTCTATATCCCATCTTGGGGCCAGATTCTCATGAAAAGAGCCGTAATATTTGGTGTGCTAAAGACAGTAATAAAGTGTGGTTAGACTGGATACTTCGAGGTAAAGAACCTAAACCAATTCTTGGCGAATGCGATAGTTCAGCCTTAGAGCGCAATATAGCTATGGGGAAAAGGCATAAGATCGATGGAACACCCGGCATTGTGTTTGAAGATGGAAAATTAGTAGCTGGTGCATTAGAGCGGAATAAGTTAGAAGAACAATTAGCAGCGAGCACAAGAAAAATTGACGGTAGCCAGGACTAGGCTAGCTGGAGAAGCGAAAAAGAGCGAAAAAAGGTCACAGGAACACAAGGGTTAGGCCTTTCATTCTCTGGGGGCGATTGATCCAACTGGATTGGCAAATGCAACCACCTTTCCGAGCAAAGGGGTCAAGTCTTTCATTATCGCATTCCTTCTTCGACCCTACACCCTTTCCAATCTCCCCACGCCCCATATCAACACTGCCCAAATCAATATGATCGACCAAACCTCGCCTATTTCAGAAGAAGACTTTTTACTGTGCCGCTGCAGCGATGGGTGAATCCTCGGGTGCTTCTTCTCCTAAAAAGCCACCACTTTGGTGGGCCCACAATCGGGCATAGAGTCCTTGTTTTGCTAACAAGCTTTGGTGGCTGCCTTCTTCAACAATTTTGCCTTTATCCAGCACAATCAGTCTGTCCATGGCCGCTATGGTGGAGAGACGATGGGCAATGGCTACTACGGTTTTGCCTTCCATGAGGCGGTAAAGGCTGGCTTGAATGGCGGCTTCCACTTCAGAATCCAAGGCACTGGTGGCTTCATCGAGCAATAAAATCGGGGCATCTTTGAGCATGACGCGGGCGATGGCGATGCGCTGACGCTGCCCGCCGGAGAGTTTGACACCGCGCTCCCCTACATGGGCATCATAGGCTTTGCGACCTTTGGGATCTGTCAGATTCTCAATGAACCCTTCTGCCTCGGCACGCCGAGCGGCCTGGATCATTTGCGTATCACTGGCATCGGGCCTCCCGTAAAGAATGTTGTCACGCACGGAGCGATGCAGTAAGGAGGTGTCCTGTGTCACCATGCCGATCTGAGCGCGCAAGCTGTCTTGTGTGACCAGCGCAATGTCCTGGCCATCAATCAGAATACGTCCAGATCCTACATCATAAAATCGTAACAGCAGGTTAACCACAGTGGATTTACCTGCGCCCGAGCGGCCTACCAGGCCGATCTTTTCTCCCGGGCGAATCTGTAAAGACAAGCCGTTAATGACGGGGTGTACTCCGTCGTAAGCAAAACTTACGTTTTCAAACTGTAACGCTCCTTTGTGGACTAGCAAGGTTTTTGCCTGGGGGTGATCCACGACGGTGTGGGGTTTTGAAAGGGTGTTCATCCCATCCCGTACGGTGCCTATATGTTCAAAAAGTGCCGCAAATTCCCACATAACCCAGTGGGAAATACCGTTTAGCCGCAGGGCCATGGCAGTGGCTGCTGCAACTGCGCCGACTCCGACCTGCCCCTGTGTCCATAGCCATAGCGTGCTGCCTGCGGTAGAGGCGATGAGTAGCATGCTTAAGCAATGATTAATGACTTCAAATCCAGTAACCATGCGCCATTGACGATAGACGGTGTGCATAAAGTCTTGCATGGCACTGCGCGCGAAACTGGCTTCTCGATGGGTATGAGAGAATAGTTTGACGGTAGAAATATTGGTGTAGGCATCAGTAATGCGGCCTGTCATGAGGGCCCGTGCATCGGCTTGTTCTTGCGCAACTTTTCCTAAGCGGGGTACAAAATAAAATAGGGCTGCAATATAAAGAACAAGCCATCCAGCAAAGGGCAGTAGCAATAAGCGATCAAAACCGCCTACTACGGCCATGATGGTGACAAAATAAATGATCACAAACACCATAATATCTGCCAGAATCAACCATACATCACGCACAGCCAGCGCGGTTTGCATGACTTTGGTGGCTACCCGGCCCGCAAATTCATCCTGATAAAAACCCATGCTTTGGCTGAGCATGATGCGATGAAAATTCCATCGCAGACGCATCGGGAAGTTACCTGCCAGGGCCTGATGTTTAAAGAGTGCCTGTAGTGCGACCAGCAGAGGGCTTGTCAGCAAGATGGCGGTCAGTAACAACAGATTGTTACGTTCTTGTGTCCATAGTTGTGAGGGTTTTACCTGAGCAAGCCAGTCCACAACATGTCCCAACATGCTAAAGAGCATGGCTTCAAATACGCCAATGGCTGCGGTGAGCAGCGTCATAGCTAAAATGTAAGGACGCATACCTTGGGTATTGGCCCATAAAAAGCCAAAGAATTTTTTTGGCGGTGTTTGGGGTACAACTTCCGGATAAGGGTGCACCAATTTTTCAAAGAATTTGAACATAAAGAGAGTGGTCTTGTTTTCTGGCTGAATAGGTCTAGCATTTTTCAGCGTGGGGTTTTATAAGAGTCGTCTTATTGTTTTTAGTTAGCTTTTCTCCCTGTCGGAGTGGGAGCGAAGCTTTTTTTAAATAATTAGAGCGCTTGCCTAAATCTTAATTTGTATCTGTCTTTTTACTAAAAACCTGTTGGGATTGTGCAAACTATTGCAATGAACCTATCTTCTGTTTCCAGGCTTACTTTATCTACTACCGTGTTACTGAGTCTGCCTCCTTTGTTATGGGCGGGCAATGCGATTGCCGGGAAGATGATGAATGGCCTGGTACCACCGATGACTTTAAATTTTCTGCGGTGGCTCATGGCATTTGCAATGTTGCTGCCCTTAGCAGGCTGGGTGCTCACTAGCCCTGCCTTTTGGCATAACTGGCGTCGTTATGCTCTGTTAGGTTTGTTGGGAATAGGGTGTTATAACGCCCTGCAATATCTGGCCCTTAAAACGTCGACCCCTCTTAATGTAACGCTAGTAGCCGCAAGTATGCCAGTTTTTATGCTCTTTACCGGTGGCTTGTTTTTTGGACAGCGCGTCAGTATTTTACAAATTTGCGGTGCCGGGCTTTCTGTTGCCGGTGTTCTGGTGGTGCTAGCCCGAGGAGAGTGGAGCACCCTTTTAAAGGTTCAGCTGGTCCCCGGGGATTTGTATATTATGCTGGCCGCGCTGGCCTGGTCATTTTACAGCTGGCAGCTTTCTTTCTCGACAAAGGATCCTGTTGAGATCCGAGGCAACTGGGCTGCGTTTCTAATGGCGCAAATCGCGATGGGCTTGTTGTGGTCCGGAAGTTTTGCAGCGATAGAATGGCTTACAACAGCAGCAAGAATAGTGTGGAGCTGGCCAGTAGTAGCCACATTGTTGTATATCGCCATTGGGCCCGCCTTAATCGCTTATCGCTGCTGGGGCTTAGGTGTACAGCAAGCAGGGCCGGCATTGGCAGGGGTGTTTAGTAATCTTACCCCCTTGTTTGCAGCTTTGTTGTCGGCAGCGTTTTTAGGGGAGCTGCCGCATGGGTATCACGCAATTGCCTTTGTGATGCTGGTAGGTGGGATTGTGTTGTCTTCAAAGAAGTAATCGTTCTTTAAAAGTCTTAGCCTTCATTATGGCAAATTACACAACCTTTTTGATGCATAAAACAGTCATGCTTTGGACAACGTTGTGGGTCGACGGGAATAATACTATTGACCCAGTAGGCTTTTTGTTGCGGATCAATGAAACTAGCATCTAAAGCGTTTAACCCAAATTTCCCATTAGGCGCACTTTCAGTGCTGCTTGGGTGTCAGCAGTGCATTTGCGGTCATTTTTATCCCTTTTTGTCGCCTGTAGCAGCGACTACAGGCTTCGCAGTCGGGCCAAAACTGCCTCGCAACTGCCCTCGCTGCCCTCCCAAGCCCTAACGGGAAATCTGGGTTTAAGACTTTTTCAAAACCTGTGAGGTAATATTCCGCATTCTCAACAGAGGGTATGTAATTAAGCTTCTCCCATCCTATTTTTTCTTTAGCTCCTGCGATTAAAGAGAGAAGAAATGTTTTGTCAACCTTAAAGGAGGAGATTTTTCAGGGAAAGTCTTTAAGTAAATCAAAACCTACTGTTCCCCACCCTGTCATTTCTTGATCTAAAGCACCTGCTAACTAGCTTGAAAGGTAAATTTCTCGAGAGGAGTTAGCAAGTCGTCCCCCTGCTAGTGCTAGCAGGTCTGCCAGGAGAGCAGTGCTGCCATTGGACATTCTCAACCAAATCTCTACGTCATCTAAGTAAGTAATCGTATTTCCCATACAGCCTCATACCTAGAAATTGCTTATTGTTAAAAAGAGCATTGATTTTGAAGATTGCCCATCGTCTGATAAGCCGCAAAATCTGCAATTTTGATTTCTGGAATCTACAATAAGCTATTGTGCAAGTTAGGCCGAGCGGCTATTGCGGTGCTGCGTAAAACCGCTCCTGGCCACATTTTATGAGGTTTTTAAGCCAAAAATACCTTAAAAACCTCATGGAATAAAGGGTAAAGAAGCTTCACTCTGAAAACCTTTTCCAGAACCGATGCAGTACAGTGGCATCGGCAGAGAATTTTCCACTCCCAAATAAAACAAGAGTGCTCAGCATAATGCCCCAGTAAAAATGCTCTTGCCGGGCTGCCTCTGCCAGACCCGGGTAGGAGATGACGGCCACTATATTCATGAAAAATAGGCCGAGAGCGGCAAAACGTCCTGCCAAACCCAGAGCCAGCAATAGGGGTAAAAAGAGTTCGCCTGCTGTTCCCAAGATGGCAGCTACTGCCGGGGAAAGGAGGGGTACCTTGTATTCATCAGTGAACAAAAGCAAGGTGACTTCCCAATCTCTTAGTTTCGTTAACCCGGCCAGGAAAAAGGCTTTGGCGATGTATAGCCGACACCCTAACAATAGAGCCGATTGCAGCCAGGGTAGGGTGCGTGTGAGTATTGTGTTAAAACGCAATAAAAATGGGGCAGTAGAGTTGCTGTGCAGGGCCATGGCTTTTCCAGAATAAGGTGAATAGACGAGGGTTTGGTCGTTTCTCTAGCTAGGATTAAACCTAAATTTCCCATTAGGGCGCTTTCAGTGCTGCTTGGGTGTCAGCGGTGCATTTGCGGTCATTTTTCTCCCTCTTTGTCATCTGTAGCAATGGCTACAGGCTCCGCAGTCGGGCCACAACGGCCGCACAACTGTCCTCGCTGCCATCCCAAGCCCTAACGAGATATCTGGGTTTACCTCTCATTGCATTAACGTTGGTTAGGCAAGTTTTATGAACTTTCCAAGCTTAAATAAAAAATTAGCGACTTAAAAGCAAGCCGCTAATCTTGAGCTATTCGCTTTTTAAGTCATTCGACCGTGACAATGTTTATATTTTTTACCTGAACCACAGGGACAAGGGTCATTACGGCCCACTTTTTCTTCACGGTGGCGGGAGGAGGGTGGCAGGCTGCTAGTCTGTACCGGTTCATCTATTCCGGCATCGCCCACCGCTATTTCTTGCAAATCATCATAGCGGGCATGTTGATACTGCAATTTGTTAATGGCAACGCTGTCTTCAAGGGCTTCTTCGGCTTGCTCCAGTTCTTCACTGGTCTGCACCTTGACAGTCATGATGATTTTGACGACTTCGTTTTTGACAATCTCTAACAGACTACCAAACATCTCGAAGGCTTCGCGTTTATATTCCTGCTTGGGATTTTTTTGTGCGTAGCCTCGCAGATGAATACCTTGACGTAAATGATCCAGGGCGCTCAGATGTTCGCGCCAGTGTAAATCAACGCTTTGTAGTAGAAGACTGCGTTCAAAGTTTGCAAAAGATTCGCGACCGACGATCGCAACTTTAGCGTCGTAAGCTTGATCGGCTGCAGCGATTAACCGCTCCAGCATTTGCCCATCATCCAGATTTTCTTTATCAGACCAATCTTTTAAGGGAAGATCTAATTGCCATTCAGAGGCAAGAACTGTCTGGAGTGCATCAAGCTCCCATTGCTCTTCAACACTTTCCAGAGGTACATGCAGACGAAATAAATCCGTAAAGACGCCATGCCTGAGGTTTTTAACCATGTCTATCGGATCGGAGGATTCAAGAATTTCATTGCGTAATGAATAGATTTCCTTGCGTTGATCGTTGGCTACATCATCATATTCAAGCAGCTGTTTACGGATGTCAAAATTGCGTGCTTCTACCTTACGTTGGGCAGATTCAATGCTACGCGTCACCATGCCCGCCTCAATCGGTTCGCCTTCGGGTAATTTCAGGCGTTCCATGATGGCTTTGAGTCGCTCACCGGCAAAAATGCGCAGCAATTGGTCATCCATGCTCATGTAAAAGCGCGAACATCCCGGATCGCCCTGCCGACCAGCACGGCCGCGCAATTGATTGTCAATACGCCGGGATTCATGCCGCTCAGACCCTACTATTTTCAGACCTCCTGCTGCAATGACTTGATCATGCAGACTTTGCCATTCTTGCCGCAATTTTTGGGATTTTTGTTCTTTTTCATCGGCCGTTAACTGGGTATCTGCTTCGATAAACTGAACTTGTTTTTCAACATTGCCCCCCAAGACGATATCGGTACCGCGACCTGCCATGTTAGTAGCGATAGTGATGGCCTTTGGTTTTCCTGCTTGAGCAACGATTTCTGCTTCTCTGGCATGTTGTTTGGCATTGAGCACTTCATGGGGCAGCTTGACCTTGCTAAGCAAACGGCTGACTAACTCTGAAGTTTCAATGGAAGTAGTCCCCACCAGCACCGGTTGACCACGTTCGTAGCAATCTTTGATATCGGCCACAATAGCGTTGTATTTTTCGGTATCGGTACGAAATACCTGATCGTTCAAATCGCGGCGGATCATGGGTTTATTGGTAGGAATGACCACCGTTTCCAGGTTATAGATTTGCTGAAATTCATAGGCCTCCGTATCGGCGGTGCCCGTCATGCCTGCCAACTTGGAATACATACGAAAGTAATTCTGGAAAGTAATACTGGCCAGCGTTTGGTTTTCTTGCTGGATTTGCACCCCTTCTTTAGCTTCTACCGCTTGATGCAAACCATCAGACCAGCGGCGGCCCGTCATCAGACGGCCGGTAAATTCGTCCACGATGATGACTTCACCGTTTTGTACGACGTATTGCTGATCTTTGTGAAATAAAGTGTGAGCCCGCAATGCAACGTTTACATGATGCATGAGAGTGACATGCTGTGGCGCGTAAAGAGACTCTCCCTCCGGTAGCATTTTCATCCGGGCTAAAATTTGCTCGGCTTTGATATGACCGGCCTCAGAAATATAGACCTGATGGCCTTTTTCATCTACCCAATAATCGCCAGGAGGTTCCGGTTCTGTAGGTTTGGGCTCTACGGCCATACGCTCTAGCAGGGGCGGGACTTCATTAATTCGGCGATAGATTTCAGTATGGTCTTCTGCTTGCCCGCTAATGATGAGAGGGGTTCTGGCTTCATCAATAAGGATGGAGTCCACTTCATCCACGATGGCATAGCTTAAGGGTCGTTGGACCCGCTCCGTCACGTCGGTAACCAGGTTATCTCGCAGATAATCAAAGCCAAATTCATTATTGGTGCCGTAAGTAATATCAGCCTTGTAAGCCGCTTGCTTTGCTTCTCGGTCTAATTGAGAGAGGTTGACTCCTACGCTTAAACCTAACCACCGGTAGAGCTTGCCCATCCATTCGGCATCGCGGCTGGCCAGATAATCGTTAACGGTAACTACATGCACGCCTTTGCCAGCTAATGCGTTTAGATAGACGGCCAGTGTGGCGGTTAGGGTTTTGCCCTCGCCGGTGCGCATTTCTGCAATCTTGCCATAGTGCAACACCATGCCACCGATCATTTGAGCGTCAAAATGGCGCATGCTCATAACGCGCTTGCTGGCTTCACGCACGACTGCAAAGGCTTCTGGGAGTAAAGCGTCTAAAGTTTCGCCATTGGCAACCTGGGCCTTGAACGCATCGGTCTTGGCTTTAAGGGCTTCATCGGATAAGGCTTGCATCTGCGGTTCAAGCGCATTGATCCGGGCAACCGTTTTACGATATTGTTTAAGTAACCGTTCATTACGGCTACCAAATATTTTAGTGAGAATAGTGGGGATCATGGACAGTCAACAAAAAAAGGCTTCGGCGACTTGTTTATCAGCCGAAACCTTTGATTTTTAGGCTTTGGTAGAGTTTACACTCCCTTGTGCGATTATTTTCTTCACAATTTTTATTGTAACTGCAGCCATTGCAGTGGTTTTCAAGAGATTTTGCAACACTTTATAGTGCTGATTTTATCTCTCAATCATTCTATAGGGCCTGTCGTGCTAAAGACACTATCTTGGTTTTCAGCTGGATAGCTATGATTTAGAAATGAAATTAGAGAAAATATTGTTGGGTTTTTTAAGAGACCGCCATGGTTGCACGTCTTTTTAAAACCGCTAGCGACTGGCTACTGCAACCGCCTGCTGCTGATGGACCGGGCTGGGCTGCCGAGCTGAAGCGTTTGCTGGTTTTTCAGTCTGACTGGGAATCTGCTTTGGCAAGTGTCGGGGTCAATACTCGCGTTGTGGCTCGTGCCATAAAAATTCACGGTGGTATTGCCCTTATTCAAGTGAATTCAGCAGCGGCTCGCAGTCGTTTGCAGTTTTTAGGGCCGGAATTGTTAAGCTATCTTCAAACCCGAGGCTGGCAGCTTCATGCTATCGAATATCATATTCAAGCTAGTGCTTCTTTTACGGAAGAAATGAGTGTTAAGCGCACATCCTTAGATTCTCTGCAAGCAAGCACTCACATTGCTCCTGAGGACTTTAAAAAAGCCTTGAGCCAGTTGCGCAGCCACGCCGCTGTGGCCAAGTCTCCCTGCAAAAATAGGCTTAAAAAATAATAAGCTCTATCAAAAAACGGCAGAAAGAAGGGAAATTAAACTGCAACAGGACTGGCTTGGTTAGCGCTTGCAAACTGGGGTGCACTCTCTTTTGAATCGAAAGTCACCATTTCCCAGGCAGTTTGGTCGGCCAGTAAGGCGCGAACTAGTTTGTTATTGAGTGCATGTCCTGACTTAAATGCACTGTATTCGGCTAGCAGCGGATAGCCTGCCAGGGCCATATCGCCTATAGCGTCCAGCAATTTGTGTTTGGCAAATTCATCATCGAAGCGTAAACCACCGTTGTTGAGGACTCGGTATTCGTCCAGGACAATAGCATTATCAAGGCTACCCCCTCGCCCCAAGCCGTGCGATAAAAGGGTTTCAACTTCTTGCACAAAGCCAAAGGTTCTGGCCCTTGCGATTTCTTTTACAAAAGAGTCGCGTGCAAAATCAAAACTTACTTCCTGACCTGTAGCATTTACGGCAGGGTGGTTAAAAGAAATGGCAAAGTTAAGCCGATAACCAAAAAAGGGAGATAATCGTGCCCATTTGTCGGTTTCTCTCACTTCAATCGGCTTTAGGAGACGCAAATAGCGTTTAGCGGCAGCTTGCACGCTAATACCAGCCGATTGCAAGAGATAAACAAAAGTGGTGGCACTGCCATCCATGATGGGGACTTCTTCGGCATCCAGATCAACATAAAGATTATCGATACCCAGGCCCACACAGGCCGCCATTAAATGTTCAACAGTAGAAACCCGTGCGTTGCCATTGGTCAGCACAGAGGCAAGCTGAGTATTGCCAACACCGGTAGCTAAGGCCGGAAAGTCCAGAGGTTCTGCTAAGTCAATGCGGCGAAAAACAATACCCGTATCGGCCGCAGCAGGGCGCAGCCTAAGATTGACTTTTTTCCCCGAATGCAGGCCGACTCCGGTGGCACGTACTTGTTCTTTAATGGTTCGTTGCAAATGCATGATTGTTAATTTACTTCACGAAGGGCTCAGCGAGCAATGAGTGAGAGCTTCTACAGGCTAATTTAGGGTTGAACCTAGAAAGGCTAGTTGATCACTGGTTGACTCGTCAAAGACTACTACCCCTAGTTTTTTATTCCTGATGAGAGTCACCCTGTGGCAAAGAGCGCTACAGTTTCTGTGGGCACGCCTCTGCAGAGAGCTTGCTCACTTTGCGCCTTATACAGGTGCTTAGGGGCGAGCTTTCGCGCGTTTTTCCGACCACTGCTTAAGAGTATCCGTAAGGCTGTCCAGCTGCTGTTTTTAGATAAATGAAGTTGATGCCCTTTCTTAAAAAAGGCCCGCTTTGCCATGGCGGGCTAGGGAGTAAAAATTCTTGGTTAAGGAGTTTGCTTTAGTCAGCCTGTTTTCTGAGGAAGGCTGGAATATCTAAGCGTTCCATACCGCTTTCTTCAAGCGCAGTGACACGTGCTTGGGCATCATTGCGCCCATTGCGCCACACCGCTGGTGTGTCGTAGTCAGCAAAGCTGGGTGGTGTGAGTAACCCCCCTCCTTGTGAAGCTGCAAATGGTTGTGCTGCTCCCGCTTCGTTGGAAGAATTAAAAGCAGCAGCATCATAAGTGCCCGTGCGCAGCTGTTGTTGTGGTTGGGGGGTGACCAAGGTCATTTTTTTACTGCGACCTAGTCCGGTTACGACGACGGTTACGCGCAGCTCTTCGGTCATGTGGGGATCGTAAGCTACGCCGTGCACTACAAGAGCATCGGGGGCACAGAAATTGCGCACAGTGTTCAGAATTTCTTTAACCTCGGAACCTTTTAAGGTGTCTTCATGTGCAGTGATGTTAACCAGTACACCTTTAGCACCCGACAGGTCAATTCCCTCAAGCAAGGGGCTTGCCACAGCTTGCTCAGCAGCCTGTTTTGCCCGGGAAGAGCCGCTGGCGGTAGCCGTGCCCATCATGGCTTTTCCACGATTGTCTGACATAATCGTGCGGACATCGTTAAAGTCTACATTTTGATGGCCCGGAACATTAATGATTTCCGCAATACCTGCTACGGCTTTGTTTAGCACTTCATCTGCATGTCCATACCACTGCTTCATCGTCGCATCAGGATAGACCTCTTCAAGCTTCTCGTTGAGAATAACGATGAGTGAATCCACATGTTGTGCCAGATCGTCAGAGCCAGCCACAGCCAGATCCATTTTACTGGGACCCTCATAACTAAAGGGTTTGGTGACAACACCTACCGTTAATGCCCCTAGCTCTCGGGCTACCTGTGCAATAACCGGTGCGGCACCGGTACCCGTGCCTTTGCCCATCCCTGCTGTTACAAATACCATATGAGCGCCTGTCAGCGCGTCCCGGATACGGTCTCGCGCCTGTTCTGCAAATTCCTTAGCAATATCGGGCTTATTTCCGGCCCCGAGCCCAGAATTTCCCAGTTGGATTTTGGAATCAGCCAGGCTTGCACTTAATGCTTGTGCATCGGTATTGGCAACAACAAACTCCACACCTCTTACGCCGGTACGAATCATGTGATTGATGGCATTACCGCCAGCACCACCGACGCCCACCACCTTGATGACAGTGCCTCGATGTTCTACCTCGATCACTTCAATTGCCATAGTCCTACTCCTTTGAATATGCAGGTCTCGCATCGGAAAGCTTCGGTTTTCAGAAACTAAACCCTTCCGATGCAGGCCTGCGGGTTTTACAGCGATTTTGCTGCGAACAAAATTAAAAAGCTTTCAGCAACCACTCTCGCATACGCGCAAGTGTTCGCTTAAATGAACCAGTTTGAGCGGCTACACGTCGCCCTTTTATGGTGTTAATTCTGGCTAATTGCAATAAGCCCATTACCGTGGCGTACCGCGGTGTTTTAACGACATCTGCCAGACTTCCCTCATACATGGGCAAGCCTACGCGTACTGGTTTTACAAAAACATCTTCTCCCAGTTCAACCATGCCGGGCATTAAGCTGGTCCCGCCCGTTAGTACCACGCCGGAAGAAAGTAATTCTTCATATCCGGATTCCCGGATGACTTGGTGAACCAAAGTAAATAATTCTTCAATACGGGGTTCAATGACTGCGGCCAACGCTTGATGAGAGAGCATGCGGGGTTCACGATCCCCCAAGCCAGGCACTTCAATACGATCTTCTGGATCTGCCAACACTTGCTTGGCAACGCCGTGCCTGAGTTTGATGTCTTCTGCATCCTCAGTGGGGGTGCGTAAAGCCATCGCGATATCATTGGTAATTTGATCTCCCGCAATCGGAATGACTGCGGTGTGGCGTATGCTGCCGCCGGTAAAGATTGCAATATCCGTGGTACCACCACCAATATCCACCAGAGCAACCCCCAATTCTTTTTCATCCTGGCTTAGCACGGCTTGGGCGCTGGCCAAAGGTTGCAAAATAATATCATTTACCTCAAGCCCACAACGACGCACGCATTTGACAATATTTTGCACAGCGCTAACACTGCCTGTCACAATATGTACGCGTACTTCTAGCCGTACTCCTGCCATTCCTAGGGGTTCTCGCACATCGTCCTGCCCATCTACCACAAATTCTTGCGGTAACACATGCAGGACTTGTTGATCGTTTGGAGTAGGAACAGCGGTGGCTGTTTCTTTAACACGGGCGATATCTGTTTCAGAGACTTCTTTGTCTTTGACAGCAACCATGCCGTGACTATTCACACTGCGAATATGACTACCTGCAATGCCGGTATAGACATGCGTAATCTTGCACGCAGCCATCAGCTCGGCTTCTTGCAAAGCGCGTTGTATGGACTGCACGGTCGCTTCAATATTGACTACTACCCCTTTACGCAAGCCATGACTAGGGTGTTGACCAATACCTACTACATGCAGGTTGTTTTCACTGGTCAATTCTGCGACCATCACCACAATTTTGGATGTGCCGATGTCTACAGCGACGAGTAGATTTTTTTCACCGTTCATCCAAGTTGTTCCATCAAATGTTTAATCATGTGCCGGACCTCCCTTTATTGTTGGGCAAAGTGCGTAAGCCTGGTGCTGAAACAGCAAATCCATCGGGATAGCGCAAATCTAACCGTGCAGGAATGCCTAGCTGACTCGATGTGGCTGCCCAATAACGAGTCAGGCGCTTAATGCGTTGAGCAACGGCATCGGGTGTAGTGTCGCGTCCTAGCTCCACTACCGTGCCATTAGCTAGTGTGACCGTCCATGACAGCCGATCTGACAGTATTAACTTGCGAACAGGCAGAGCTACGCCAGGACTGAAATCCTGCAACCAGAGTGTGAGTTCGCGGTAACGATCATTCATCTGGATGCTTGTTCCTTCCGGACCATTAAACACAGGCAAGCGATCATAAGATTCTGCTTCCCCCAGGTTAACAGTAAAAGCTTCACCGTAAGTATTAATCAGTTGATTTTCGTTAAAAGTAGCGACAGCTTGATGCTCTTCCAGATGAATGACAATGCTATGAGGCCAGTGGCGGCTTACTTGTGCCTTGCGCACCCACGCAATACCTTCCACCCGTTTTTTTATTTCATTTAAGCTAGCCGTAAAAAAAGTACCGGCTAAATGATTAGTTACTGCATGGCGAATAGTTACCGCATTGATATGTTGCACATTTCCGCTTACCTGAATGGAGCGGATGGCAAACCAGGGACGATTTGCGATGCATACGACGCCAGCGTATAACATGCCGAGTGTGCCTACAAGAAGCAGCACGGCTGTAAGTTTTTGCATGGCGTTAACGTTATTCCACATGGGCTTAAGCTGAGTTTTTAAAAGTTTTAAGACAGGCAAAGCCTAAGATTTCCATACATACATCTGCATAACTCATGCCTGCAGCTTTAGCAGCCATCGGTACTAAAGAGTGGGAAGTCATGCCTGGAGAGGTATTAATTTCGAGTAAAAATGGCTGATTATCTGAGCTGCGCAGCATGACATCCACCCTTGCCCACCCTTCACAATCAATAGCCTTATAAGCAGAAAGTGCGAGGGATTGGATTTGTTTAGTCAAATCAGGACTTAACTGTGCCGGGCACTCATAACGCACAACATCGGTGTAGTATTTATTCTGAAAATCATAGTTGCCGTCTGGGGCCTTAATCTCAACAATCGGAAGGGTGCGGGCTTGATGGTCTTTACCGAGTATAGCGACCGTTAATTCACGTCCGGCAATAAATTCTTCTGCCAACACCGCTTCATCGTATTGACTGCATTTTGCAAAGCCTGCCTGCATGTCGGAATAGCCGCTGACCCTGACAATGCCTATTGTTGAGCCTTCATGAGGTGCTTTGAGCATTAGAGGCAGCCCAAACTCATCCGGGACACGGCGTAAATCACTTTTTGCATTTAATATGGCAAAACGCGGAGTTGGTAGGCCATGCGCTGCCCAAATCTGTTTAGTCATGATTTTATTCATGGCAATTGCACAGGCCATGACACCTGGGCCGGTATAAGGAATGCCCAAAAGTTCCAGTGCCCCCTGGATAGAGCCATCTTCTCCAAACCGTCCATGTAAGGCGATAAATACCCGATCAAACTTTTCTGCTGCCAGTTCTGCCAATGAACACTTGCCCGTATCAAACGGATGAGCATCGATGCCTTGACTGCGTAATGCTTGGACTACTCCATTTCCCGACATCAGGGAAACCTCCCGCTCGCTAGAGTTTCCGCCCAGCAGTACGCCGATCTTGCCAAAATCATGAGGGCTCATGAGCTTTCCCCTTTACCGAGTAGTTCTAGTATTTGAGCGGGCGTACTTCCTATGGAGCCTGCACCCATAGTAATAACCACATCCTTATCTTGTATGGTTTCTAAAATGGCAGCTGGCATGTCAGAAATCTCTTCTACAAACCGTGGCTCAACCTTGCCCGCTACACGAATGGCACGGGCTAATGCACGGCTATCGGCAGCCACAATAGAGCTTTCTCCCGCAGAGTAGACCTCAGCCAATAAGACGGCATCGGCGGTTCCCAGAACTTTCACAAAATCTTCAAAGCAATCGCGAGTGCGCGTATAGCGATGGGGTTGAAAGGCCAGCACAATTCGCTGACCCGGATAGGCGCCTTTGGCTGCTGCAAGGGTAGCGGCCATCTCGACGGGGTGGTGACCATAATCATCAATCAGTTCAAAACTTGCCCCGCTAGCAGTCAGAAAGCGGCCATAACGTTGAAAACGCCGACCCACTCCCTTGAAATTAGCCAGCCCTGCGGCAATAGCAGCATCAGAAACTCCTAGTTCTGTAGCTACCGCGATAACGGACAAAGCATTTTGCACATTATGCATGCCGGGTTGATTCAGGCTTATTTCCAGAGGAGTTTCTTCCCTGCGAAGGGCGGTAAATTTCATCATGCTGCCTTCAGCACAGGCATTAATAGCGCGTACATCGGCGTCCTGAGAAAAGCCGTAGCTGATAATAGGCTTGCTAATTAAAGAAACAATGGAACGCACATGGGGATCGTCTACGCAAAGTACCGCTGCCCCATAAAAAGGAAGACGATGGGTGAAATCAACGAAGGTTTGCTTTAAACGCGCAAAATCATGACCATAGGTTTCCATATGATCAGCATCAATATTGGTAATGACTGCCATCATAGGCATGAGGTTTAAAAAACTGGCATCAGATTCATCGGCTTCTACAACGATATAGTCTCCACTGCCTAGTTTGGCATTGGCTCCTGCACTATTAAGCCGGCCACCGATCACGAAAGTGGGGTCTAGGCCCCCTTGTGCTAATACGCTAGCCATTAAGGAAGTTGTTGTGGTCTTTCCATGTGTGCCAGCAATTGCAATGCCTCGCTTTAAACGCATAAGCTCTGTTAGCATGACTGCGCGTGGGACTACAGGAATTTTTGCGGCCCGGGCAGCCCGCACTTCTGGATTGCTGGGATCGACTGCAGAAGAGGTAACGACCGCATCTGCGCCCCTAATGTTCTGGGCTGCATGGCCTTTAAATATCTGGATCCCTATACTCGCCAAACGCCGGGTCGTCGCATTATCGGCCAGGTCTGAGCCGCTCACGGTGTACTCCAGATTGCGCATGACTTCGGCAATGCCGGACATGCCTGCGCCTCCAATACCCACAAAATGAATATGTTTGATGGCGTGTTTCATTGCAAATTTTTCCCCGCAATGGCTTCTATTTCGTTAGCTACGGCGCGTGTGGCTTCTGGCAGGGCAAGTAAACGCGCACGCTGCGCCATTTTTTGCAAATCCAGGCGATTAAGAGTCTCAAGCAACGATACAAGACGTTCAGGCGAAAACTCTTTCTGCGGAATATGGATAGCGGCTTCTTGGTTTGCCATCCACTGTGCGTTATCTTGCTGATGCGAGGTCGTACTCACCACTAAAGGAACGAGAACGCTAGCGACCCCTGCAGCGCATAGTTCACTGATAGTAATAGCGCCCGCTCGGCAAATAACCAGATCGCATTGCGCAAGTTCTGTGGCCATATCATCAATAAACGGACGTACATCGGCACAGACCTGCGCTTTTTGATAGGCTGTCTGGACGGTTTGATAATTTGCGTTGCCTGCTTGATGTATCACGATAGGACGGCTGGTTTCTGATAGGCGAGCCAAGGCGCCGGGAATCACCTCATTTAAGGCTCTTGCTCCCAGACTGCCTCCTACAATAAGCAGGCGTAAGGGGCCGCTGCGACCCTTAAAGCGGACACTGGGGGGAGGAATATCGGTAATTTCAGTGCGGACCGGATTACCGGTGATCACAGCCTGCTTAATGGTGCGAGCAGCTTGGCTTGGAAAACCGAATGCTATCCGATCAGCGACTGATAAGAGAGTTTTATTGGAAAGCAGCAATGCTGCGTCGGCATTCATTAGCATCAAGGGTTTACCTAGCAGCTTAGCCATCCATCCGCCCGGCAAGCAAACATAGCCGCCCATTCCTAGCACGGCGTCTGCTGCGCGGCTTTGCAAAATACGGAAACAACTGAAAAAAGCCGCTAACAACAAAAATGCGCCGGTTAAAGTGTGCCTAAGACCTTTGCCACGCATGCCCGAAAATCGGATACAGTCCAGGGGAATATGGCTGGGCGGAACGAGTGTATTTTCCATACCCTGTGTTGTCCCTAGCCAGCTAACGCTCCAGCCGCGTTTTTGCATTTCACGAGCTACGGCCAGGCCCGGCATAATATGCCCACCGGTCCCTGCTGCCATAATGACCAGATGCCGACTCATATAGCTTTGCCTCGCATCATCTGCCGGCTTTCAAAATCGATCCGGATCAACATTCCAATAGCCACGCAGCTCATCAGCATGGCGCTGCCACCATAACTAATAAAGGGCAAGGTTAAGCCTTTGGTGGGCAACAGGCCGCTTGCTACTCCGATATTGATGAAGGCTTGTAGGCCAATCCAGATACCGATGCCTTGCGCAACCAGGCCTGCAAAGATTTTGTCTAACTTGATGGCCTGACGTCCAATTTCAAAAGCTCTCCGGACAATAAAATAAAAAAGGCTGACTACCAGCAAGACCCCTATAAAACCGAGTTCCTCCGCAATGATGGCCATGATGAAGTCGGTATGCGCTTCTGGCAGATAATGCAGTTTTTCTACGCTGGCTCCTAAGCCTACCCCACTCATTTCTCCGCGACCAAATGCAATCAGAGAGTGTGTCAGTTGATAGGCCTTCCCTAACGCATTATTTTCGTCCCAGGGGTTCCAGTAGGCAAAGATGCGGTCGCGTCGCCACGGAGAGAGCGCAATCACAGTTAGAAATACACTGATGAGAGTCCCCACAGAGCCAAGAAAGATTTTTAAACTCATTCCTCCCAAAAATAAAATACCAATTGCGATGCCAGCAATTACGATTAAGGCCCCCAGATCGGGTTGAAGCAATAAACAGCCACCTACGGCGCCAATAGCCAAAATAATGGGAAGCAAGCCTGCTTTAAAGTCTGTTAATACAGCCTGTTTACGGACTGCATAATCCGCGCCATACAGAATGACAAAAAGTTTCATCAGTTCTGAAGGCTGCAGATTTAGGATGAACAGGGGAATCCAGCGTCGTGCGCCATTGACTCCTTTTCCGACTCCTGGAATTAATACGATGATGAGCAACAGCAAGCCGCCTACAAACAGAATAGGTGCCCAGCGCTGCCAGCTGCTCATGGGAATCTGAAATACGAATAATCCAGCTATGACCCCGATTCCAATAAAGAGAAAATGACGTACCAGAAAATGGGTAGGCTTGTAATTAGCAAATCTTGGTTCATCGGGTAAAGCAACCGATGCGGAATAAACCATTACTAAACCGCACAACAACAAAAGAACAGCAGAAATGAGTAAGGAAGTGTCAATTTGCGCTACAGAGGCACGGTGAGCTAATCCCTCTTTCAAATGACTGGTTCTAGTTATCGGCTTAGAGATCTTCAAGAAGTTGGGCAGGTTCATAGGAGCAGCCCCTTCTGTTCAGCCAGTCCATTTACAGCTTGAATAAATTTTTCTGCGCGTTCTTTGTAGTTTGCAAACATGTCCAGACTGGCGCAGGCAGGAGAAAGCAGAACAATATCTCCTGCGCTAGCGTTCTGGTAGGCTTTATTTACGGCTTCTCCAAGGCTGTGACAGGGTACGATTTTTATATCAATATCTTTAAGCGCAGCGGCAATAAGTTCAGCATCCTGACCTATCAGGAAAATTGCTTTTACCCAACTAGAGACGGCCTGGCGCAAAGGTGTAAAGTCTTGTCCCTTACCTTGACCTCCGGCAATCAGAAGAATTCTGCGTTGATTCTCGGCCAACCCATTGATCGCTGCTAAGGTAGCTCCTACATTGGTGCCTTTACTGTCATCGATAAAATCGATTTCATCAATACGTCTCACTGACTGGCAGCGGTGGGGTTCTCCGCTATAGTCCCGTAAGCCACGCAGTAAGGCGCCCATCGGTAGTCCTATTGCCAAGAGCAAGCCCATGGCGGCCAAGGCATTGGCCTGGTTATGGCTGCCACGGATTGGTAATGCGTCAGCAGGCATCAGTCTATGGATGGCCACTGGAGGAGTCGATTCTTTTTTCTTGCGAGAGATCTCTTCGACAGGCCGTGCCTGGGCCAGCCATTTGAGCCCACCATCTTGCACAATCCCCAGATCGCCTGCTTGTTGCGGCGGTTTAGTGCCAAAAGTGCTACCGGATGTATTGGCTGCTTGCATTTGCAGGCTTAAGGCATCATCGCGATTAAGCAGACGGTAAGTAGCTTGGGCAAAAATACGAGACTTATCTTGTGTATATTCTTGCATATCAGTATGCCAGTCCAGATGGTCTTGAGTGACATTCAGTACGGTGGCAACATCAGCCTGCAATAAGTGGGTGTAATGTAATTGAAAGCTGGAAAGCTCAAGAATCCATACAGCAGGTAAGCTGTCTTGCTCTAAAGCGGTGTTTAAGGCCTTAAGAGCTGCCGGGCTAATGTTTCCGCAGGCGATAGCCTGCAAACCCGCTGCTTTGGCGAGATGTTCCGTTAAACGGGTAACTGTAGTTTTTCCATTGGTTCCTGTAATCGCTACGACCTTGGGCAGGTAGTTGTAATGTTTAGCCAGTTCTGCCAGGGCGAGTGCAAACCAGTCGATCTCGCTAAAAACAGGGACATTGCGTCTGTTAGCGGCTGCTAATATTTCTCCCACTTGCTGGTCTTTAGGAGAAAGTCCTGGACTGATGACCAGCATATCCATGTCATTGAGCAACTCTTCGCTGAAAGCCCCACTTTTAATTTCGCATTGCGCAGCTGTTTGCTGTAAGACGGCACGACCGGGAGGATTGGCACGGGTATCGGCTACTACAATCCGTGCTGCCTTATGGGCCGCAGCAAATTCTGCGCAAGCCAAGCCAGATTCCCCTAAACCCAGAATCAAAACTTGCTGATCACGTAGAAAAGAGAAGGATTTATTCATCACCGTAGCTTCAGCGTAGACAAACCGACTAATACGAGCATCATGGTGACAATCCAGAAACGGACGACGACTTGAGTTTCTTTCCACCCACTGACTTCAAAATGATGATGCAGAGGCGCCATTTTCAAAATCCGCCGCCCTTCACCGTAGCGTTTTTTGGTGTATTTGAACCAGCTGACCTGCATCATGACAGACAGGGTTTCAGCAACAAATACTCCTCCCATAATGAAGAGCACAATTTCCTGCCGAGTAATGACTGCAATGGTTCCCAAAGCCCCGCCTAGAGCCAGAGCTCCGACATCTCCCATAAATACCTGCGCAGGATGAGCGTTAAACCATAGAAAAGCTAATCCAGCGCCTGCCATCGCAGCGCAAAAAACCATTAATTCACTGGCTCCCGGGATATGAGGAAAAAACAGATATTTGGCATAGTCCACCCGGCCTACCACATAAGCAAAAATTCCCAGGGCAGAGCCTACTAAAATCGTAGGCATAATCGCCAAACCATCTAATCCGTCCGTTAGGTTGACTGCATTACTGGTGCCAACAATCACAAAATAAGAAAGCGCAATAAATCCAAAGACGCCTAGCGGATAACTAATACTTTTGAAAAAAGGCAGCATCAAGTCTGCTTTTTCCGGCAAAGGCAGGGTAAGACCGGAACCCAACCATTGCAGTAATAGTTCAAAGCTTTTTTCAACATTGGGGGCTGAAACTGTAAAGGCTAGATAAATGGAGGCTGCTAAACCGATGAGAGATTGCCAAAACATTTTTTCTTTCGCACTCATGCCTTTGGGGTTTTTATGAACTATTTTCCGATAGTCATCCACCCAACCAATCCACCCAAATCCAAACGTCACGATCATGACCACCCACACAAAGCGGTTACTTAAATCCATCCACAAAATTGTGGAAACACCCATGGCTAGCAGCAGCAGTGCTCCTCCCATGGTAGGAGTGCCACTTTTGACTAAATGAGTTTGGGGGCCGTCTGTCCGAACGGCTTGGCCTACTTTTAATTCGCGTAATTTGTTAATGACCCAAGGCCCGAAGGCCAGGCCAAAAACCAGTGCCGTTGCACAAGCACCTACTGCTCTAAAGGTGATGTAGCGGAAAACATTTAGAAAGCTCATATCCGGCGAAAACTGTGCTAACCACATTAGCATGCAGGGGCTCCTTCAGAGGCTTTTTTTAATTCTTCTATGACGCGCTCCATTTGCATGAAGCGCGAACCTTTAACCAGGACGCAAGCATCGGTGGGAAGCGCTAATTCGCTAAGGAGCTGTGAGGCTTCTTGGACTGACTGAACATGTTTAGCTATGCCTCTAGGCAGATGGGTTTTATAGGCCTGATGGGTGAATTGGGTAGCTTGACCTAAGGTAAAGAGCACATCAATTTGCATAGCGGCTGCATACTGACCTATCTCACTATGGAAAGCAGGGCCTTGTTCTCCAACCTCCCCCATATCTCCCAATATCAAGACTTTAGTTGCTGTGGTGCTGGCTGCCAGGGCATCAATGGCTGCACGGACTGAATCCGGATTGGCGTTATAGCTATCATTAATCAGACGATATTGAAAGCCTGCAAGATTCTGCATCCTGCCGGGACTGGGTACAAAAGCATTAAGTCCTTGAACAATAGATTCTGGCGCGATTTCAGCAGCCACTGCGACTGAAGCTGCAGCCAGTGCATTGAGTTGGTTGTGCATGCCCTGGATTTGAAGGCAGATGGGATACCAAAAATACGTATCCCCTTTTTTCATGCGTATTTCAAAGGGATTTTGGCTGCAAGAGCGCATAAGCACAAGGGTAGATTGAGTATCTACTTTCTCAGCATCTTCCTCTTCCTCTTCTTTAATATCATTAACCCTTAAGGCAAATTCTATCCGCTTGCGTGTACCCGCTGCCGCTCGCCACACTGAGCTGTGCGCATCCTCCTGTGGGAAGACTGCAATACCGTCTTTAGGCAAAGCTTTAATCGCGGCAGCATGTTCCTGGGCTACGGCTTCTACACTAGCCATGAATTCTTGATGTTCCCGCTGTGCATTATTGACCAGGGTAATCATCGGATAAGCAATACTAGCCAATGTAGCCGTCTCACCAGGATGGTTCATGCCTAACTCAATCACGGCCAAGCGATGTTCAGCATTAAGCTTGAGCAAGGTCAAGGGTAAACCAATCTCGTTATTAAGATTGCCTTGGGTATATAAAACATGGTCTGGCCCCACAGCGGCCTTAAAAATGCTGGCAATCATGTCTTTAGTAGTGGTTTTCCCATTGCTACCCGTGACCACCACTAAAGGCAAAATAAAACGTTTGCGCCAGCCTGCAGCTAATTCACCTAAAGCTTTTTTGGGGTCAGGGACCACAATGGCATTTAAGCCTTCCGGTGGCCTGTGCTGCGCTGAAATCAGCGCAGCACAGCTTCCCAACGCCCGTACTTGCGGTAAAAAATCATGAGCATCAAATCGCTCTCCTTTGAGAGCTACAAATAAATCTTGAGATTGAAGACTTCGGCTATCGGTGTGGACCCGCTTAAAAACTGCAGCAGGATTACCGCGAATAGTGGCGTTGGAAAGGTACAGGCAGGCTTGTGCTAATGTCATCATGAGGGCACTCTTTCCTGCCATATAGCTAAAGCAGCCGCTGCATGTTCGGCATCACTAAAGGGATACTTCACTCCTAAAATTTCCTGATAAGTTTCGTGACCTTTTCCGGCCACCAACACAATATCAGCGGCAGTGGCCTGTTTAAGGGCTTGGACGATGGCTGTGCTTCGGTCAGGTTGGGTGCTTACCTCAAATCCTGCTGGAATACCTTTTAAAATCTGGGCAATGATGGCTAGTGGATCCTCAGCGCGAGGGTTATCACTCGTGACAATAACTTCATCGGCATGTTTACAGGCAATTTCAGCCATTAACGGGCGTTTGCTGGTGTCGCGATTACCCCCGCAGCCAAAAACACAGATCAGCTTGCCCTTGCGTTGCTGGGCAACCGGACGCATGGCGAGCAGGACCTTTTCCAGCGCATCGGGTTTATGGGCGTAATCAATAATGACCAAGGGTTGATTATGTCCACCCAAGGCATTTAGGCGGCCTTCTACCGCAGGTACAGTTGCCAACACTTGTGTTGCTTGCTCAAGGCTAAAGCCATCTGCTCGCAGTACACCTGCCACCGCCAAGGCATTGGCTACATTGAAGACCCCGAAGGCTGGTAAGCCCAGCGTGTGCAAAAACTCGCCATCAGATACTTGAACCTGGGCTCCCTGCGCTGTCCAAGCCCACTGTTTTGTAAATAATGCTGTATTAACCGCAATACCCATCAGGGGGCCCATGCCTTGTGTGCTATAGGTCATCAGCTTCACGGTAGGCGCCTGCGTTGCTACAAATTTGGCTAGTCGTTGACCAGCCGCATCGTCCAGATTGATTACGGCTGTCTGTAACTGAGGCCACTCAAATAAGAGACGCTTGGCGGCCTCGTAACGCTCCATACTGCCATGGTAGTCCAGATGATCATGGGACAGATTGGTAAATACTCCTGTATCAAAATGAGTCCCTTTTAGACGATTTTCGGCAAGGCCAATGGAGGAGACTTCCATCGCTACTGCTTCAGCACCTTGGCTGCGTAAGTCTGCAAACAGACGCTGTAACTCTACCGCGGGAGGGGTAGTAAATCCTGTCTGTTGTTGAGCACCGATAAAACCGCTGCCCAATGTGCCAATCACTGCACATTTTTTGCCTAATGCATTCAAACAATGGGCTGTCCATTGCGCGGTGGTGGTTTTGCCGCTGGTACCAGTGATTCCGATCACTTTCAAATCTTGGGTGGGATGAGCATAATAAGCCGCAGCAATTTCACCAGCTGTTTCTTTCAGGCAAGGGACTGTTAGAATCGGTACCGCAGTGAGGGTGGACGCATCAAAATTTTCTTTTTCTGCAAGGACCAGAGCGGCCCCCTGAGAAATGGCCTGCGCGATGTAATCGCGTCCATCCTGACTAGTGCCGGGGTAGGCAAAAAAAACATCACCTTTCGCGACGGTGCGCGAGTCACTGCATAGATGTGCGCCGTTTGGCGCATGTTTGAGGATCCATTGAGCAGCCTGCATTACAGCGTATCCTCATCCAAAGATTGCCCAATACTTTCCGGTACGCCTTCCTCGCGTACGATCAAGGTTTTATACGGGGCATCTGGCGCTACATTAAGAGCACGCAAAGCACCAGACACAACCCCGGCAAAGATTGGCGCTGCCACATCTCCTCCATAAATTTTTCCTGCAGAAGGTTCATCTACCATTACTGCAACAATAATGCGAGGATTGCTGGCAGGGGCAAATCCAATAAACGAGCCGATATATTTACGATCTAAATAACCTCCATTGGATTGTTTACGGGCTGTCCCCGTTTTGCCAGCAACGCTATAACCGACTACTTGTGCTCGGGGAGCCGTTCCCCCAGGACCTGCTGCATATTCCAGCATTGTGCGCATTTGTTCAGCGGTTTTGGGGCTGATGACGCGTACACCTTGGGCAGGTTGATGTAATTTTGTAAAAGATAAAGGCAATACCTGCCCATCGTTTACAAATACCGTGTAAGCGCGCGCCATCTGGATGAGTGATACTGATAGCCCATAGCCGTAGCTCATCGTGGCTTGTTCAATCGGACGCCATTTTTCCGCAGGCCGCAATCGCCCGGCCACAGCCCCTGGAAACCCAATTCTGGGAGCCTGGCCTAGCCCGACCTGGGTGAATTCTTGCCACATATCTTTGGCAGGCAGCATTTGGGAAATTTTGGTCATTCCAATATTGCTGGACTTTTGTAATACGCCATTTACAGTGAGTAGACCATTAGCATGCGTATCGCTAATCACATGCTTGCCAAATTGCAGTTTGCCGTTACCGGTTTGAATGCTTGTTTCTGGTGTGATCTTGCCCGTCTCAAGCCCCACTGCAATAGTGAAAGGCTTCATGGTGGAGCCTGGTTCATAAGTATCGGTAATTGCTCGGTTACGTAACTGGGCTCCCGATAGGCCGCGGCGCTGATTAGGGTTGTAGGTAGGGTAATTGGCCATGGCAAGTACCTCCCCGGTGCGGGCATCTAAAACCACGATGGCTCCTGCTTTGGCATTGTTGGCCTCAACCCCTGCTTTCAACTCAGAAAAAGCTAAGAATTGAATTTTGCTATCAATGGACAATATCAGATCGCGCCCCGGTAGAGCAGGCCTTATGCCTTCCACATCTTCAATCACCCGTCCTAATCGATCCTTAATGACGCGACGGCTGCCTGCTTGCCCTTTTAATAAATTTTGATGTGCAAGTTCAATCCCTTCCTGACCTACATCTTCGATATCGGTAAACCCTAATACATGTGCTAATGCTTCACCTTCAGGATAAAAGCGCCGATATTCATCTCTTAGGTGAATACCATTTAACTGCAATGCACTGACTTTTGCGGCTACTTCTGGCGTTAATTGCCGTTTCAAATAAACAAATTTCCGGTCTTCGTCTTGGAGACGTTGCCGAATTTCTTTTTCCGGAATTTCAAGAAGCTGGCTTAACTCCTTGAACTTCTTGGCAGTGGTTTCTACATCTTCGGGTATTGCCCACACCGCTTTGGCAGGAATGCTGGAGGCTACGACTACTCCATTGCGATCCATGATTTTGCCGCGGACTGCCGGTAATTCAAGGGTTCGGGCATACCGCGCCTGCCCGCGTTCCTGCAAAAAATCACTGAATGGTCCTTGTAAATAAAATGCGCGCCCTAACAAAGTTGCAAAAGCCAGCGTAAGTACCAGCATTGCTAAACGGCTACGCGTTTCAGAAAGCCGAGGCAAGCTGGCGCTATGCGGGGTACTGCGCATGGACTGACGTACTGTCCTCATCACTTACCCACCTGTAAGGGAATTTGCAAACTTTTATTGTTTAAATAAAAGGTGTGGGCAGGAGTGACACGTTCCATGCGCAGATCACGCCTGGCCGCAGCATCAATTAAAGCAGGTTTGGACAGCATACTTTGCTCAACCTGAAGCTGTCTGTGTTCGGTATCCAGGCGCTTAGCTAATGCATCAGCGCGTTCAATCTGGACAAACAATTTGCGGCCTGCATGAGAGCTGGTCACTATAGACAAGGCGCTGCAAATAATAAAGATGAGCAGTAACACAGGACCGGCATTCATTTTCCAGCCCTTTGTGCGATACGCATAATGGCGGAGCGCGCCCGCGGATTAGCACGAATTTCGGCTTCTGAAGGTTTGATTTTGTCTAAGGCCGTCCATACGCTAGGTGCAAAGCCATCCCCACGGATGGGAAGGTGACGCAAGGCGGTATCTATCTTGGGAGGCGTTAATGCGTGCTTGACAATACGATCTTCCAGAGAATGAAAGCTGATCACGACCAAACGCCCTTGGGGTTTCAGGAGGCGTTGCGCCTGGGTAAGGATTGCGTCGAGTTCCTCAAGCTCCCGATTGATGAAAATCCGAAAAGCTTGAAAGGTACGAGTTGCGGGGTCCTTACCCTTTTCACGTGTTTTGACGATACTCGCCACGAGGCTGGCAAGTTGCCTTGTCGTGGTAATGGGTTCTGTTGCCCGGCGAGCAACAATCGCCGCTGCAATTCGCGCAGCAAACCGTTCTTCACCATAGCCATGAATGACCTCCCTGATCTGATCCTGTTCTGCGGTTTGCAGCCAGTCTGCCACCGTAGTTCCCTGAGTAGTATCCATGCGCATATCTAGCGGCGCATCCGAGCGAAAGGAAAAGCCTCGTGTAGGGGTATCGATTTGGGGAGAGGACACTCCCAGATCTAGTAATAAACCGTCTATAGGTTCGGTAAGATATTCTTCCAGTTTTGAGAAAGCTGAATGAATAACGGTAAGACGCGTATCGCCAATGCTTTTTGCTACTTCGATGGCTTGGGGATCGCGATCCATTGCAATAAGTCTGCCTTGGGGAGATAGCCGAGACAGCAGTAAGCGTGTATGGCCGCCCCGCCCAAAGGTTGCGTCCACATACAAACCTGAAGGATCGCTTACCAAAGCCTCTACGGCTTCCTGCAACAAGACGGTTGTATGGGAGGGCGTGTCTGTAAAGGCAATAGGAGCATGCCTTGAGCTTAGAGCGGGAGGTGTCATTGATCACAGCGCCCTTGCTTTCAGAAGGAAAGAGAGCTGACAGCATCGGGCATGGGCCCCGTCATGGCCGCTTGCTCTTGTGCAGCAAGGGTAGCTGCGTCCCATAACTCAAAGTGACTACCCATGCCTAGCATCATGATGTCCCGAGAAAATCCTGCCGCTGCACGTAGTTCTGGAGCAATCAGTGCCCGGCCATTAGAGTCCAATTCAATGTCTTGTGCAGAGCCTAGAAAAATCCGTTTCCAAACCGCCGCCTGAATCGGTAACGCAGCGATCTTTTCCCGATGAATTTCCCAGGTAGAGCGGGCAAATAACATCAGACAGCCATGCGGGTGCTTCGTCAGTGTCACCCGTCCTTCTGATTGGGCCATTAAAGCGTCACGGTGCCGAGCAGGAATTGCGATTCTGCCCTTGGCATCCAGAGTGATATGACTAGACCCTTGAAACATAATTTTTTTGGCGAAGGCTCAAAGCTTACTGAAAGCTTAGAGAAAAAGCCACAAAATTCCCTTTTTCTCCACATATTTCCACTGTAGAGCAAAATAGTCCAAGCCGCAATTAAAAAAATCAGGGAAAAGGCAGTGGAGCAAGAGACACTAAAGCTAAATCAAGCTGTAAAAGTAAATAGCTGCAGTAAGATAGCGAGCATACTTCAGGATTTACTTTAAGATTTTGAGGTCCAAGTCAAACGAATTACAGTTAAAATCTTGTCGGATACCGTACACAAAAGGAAACACAGGAATGGAAGGCGCTAAAAACAACCCCGCTGAAAAAGCCAAAGCCTTGGCTGCCGCTCTTGCTCAAATTGAAAAACAGTTTGGCAAAGGCTCTATCATGAAGTTGGGCGAGAATGAAGTGCCCTCCGATATACAGGTAGTTTCAACCGGATCTCTGGGTTTGGATATTGCTTTGGGAGTAGGCGGGCTGCCGCGGGGCCGTGTAGTAGAAATTTACGGGCCTGAGTCATCGGGAAAAACCACGCTGACACTTCAGGTTGTTGCCGAGATGCAGCGTTTGGGAGGAACCTGCGCTTTTATTGATGCCGAACATGCCTTGGATCCGCAATATGCTCAAAAGCTAGGCGTTAATTTGCAGGATCTACTCATTTCACAACCGGACACGGGTGAGCAAGCCTTGGAAATCGCTGACGCGCTGGTGCGTTCCGGCAGCATTGATTTGATTGTGGTGGATTCGGTCGCTGCTTTGGTGCCCAAGGCCGAGATTGAAGGCGAAATGGGAGATTCTCTGCCGGGTCTGCAGGCTAGGCTGATGAGTCAGGCTCTGCGCAAGCTCACGGCTACTATTAGCCGCACTAACACCATGGTAGTGTTCATTAATCAAATTCGCATGAAGATCGGCGTGATGTTTGGATCTCCCGAAACAACGACAGGTGGGAATGCGCTTAAATTCTATGCCTCGGTTCGCCTAGATATTCGCCGTGTGGGCTCTCTGAAAAAAGGCGAGGAAATTATTGGTAACGAAACCCGGGTGAAAGTGGTGAAAAATAAGGTATCCCCGCCTTTCAAAACTGCCGATTTTGACATTTTGTATGGTGCCGGTACCAGTCGGGAGGGTGAGCTGATTGATTTAGGCGTAGCCTGCGGCGTTATGGATAAGGCTGGAGCCTGGTACTCTTATCAGGGAGAGAAAATCGGTCAGGGTCGTGATAACACACGTGAGTATTTGAAAGAGCATCCTGACATGGCGCTTGAAATTGAAAATAGGATCCGAGCGCATTATGGGATTAACGCCCGCTCAGAACCGCAGACTGCTGAAACTTAAAAGTGAAAGAGTGTCGAGTGTTACCTTCTCAAGCAAGAGTCCGGTTTTTAGGATTTGATTAAAGTTAGAAGTTAAGTGAGGGGTTAGACACACCACAGGAGCAACCGTGCCAGCCCTATTCAATACCGACCTTAAAGAAATGGCAGAGCGGAGCGTCCTCTGCTGGCTGGCAACCGCCGACGATAGGGGTCAACCGAACGTATCTCCAAAAGAGGTGTTTGCGGTTGTAGATGATGAACACATCGTCGTAGCCAATATCGCCTCTCCAGGATCGGCGAAGAATATTCATATCAACAGTAAGGTATGTCTAAGCTTTATCGATGTGTTCGCCCAAAAGGGGTTCAAGGTTTACGGTGTTGCCAGTGATGTAAAGCAGGCACAGACCGAGTATTTCCGCTGGGTAGAGCCACTGCGCAGGATGGCAGGAGACCGATTTCCCATTCACAGCGTTTTCGTGGTGCGAGCGACGGCTGTTGAACCCATTATTGCCCCCAGCTACAGACTGTACCCTCTGGAGACTACTGAAGCGTCACAGGTTCAGGCCGCATTTCGCACCTATCAAGTTAAACGAGAGGGAAGAAATGTCTAACATTTCGCTTCAAAGAGCCACTTCGCCGACAAGCCGGCTTCGCGCCTTTGAGTGTGAGGTAGGCCCGGCTGTCAAGCCTGAGTTTCCGTTGCTTGCATAGCGCACATCCAATGACCATGCCTAGCGAGATCCTCAAGTTTTTCGAAGCTTACCGAGATGCGTTTAACGCTCTGGACGGCGGAGCTATTGCAATGCTGTATGCGCAACCGTCTGGAATCGCTCAAGATGGCGCGTACACGCATTGGCCGAACAGAGTACCTGTACAAGAGAATATGAAAGCGCTTTGTCAGCTGTATCGGAACAAGGGCTTTGTTCGGGCGAACTTTGAACTTCGGCAGTTTATTGATCAAGGTGAACAGTTCGCTGTCGCTGATCTTCAGTGGCAAATTGACTGGAATCAAGATCAGGAGGCATGGCGGTTCAGAACCACGTATAACCTTGTGCGTAGCTCGGAAGGCTGGAAGGTACTCCTTTGCACAGCCTATACCGAGGGAGCACTCTTCAATGTGGAAAGTACTGCTTAACATGGCGCTGCAGCCGACACGCAACAGCATGGCTCCCCGCGCGAACGGCAAGAAATGGGCGCAGCCTATTACTTGCGGCTGAGTTCTGCGATGTACAAGCGACCCCCTGCTAGCCTGATGGCCCGTGCGGTAAGCTATTTGTCCCGGCGGGAATATAGTCGGGCCGAATTGGCTCGCAAGTTAAGTCAAACCCCTTCATCTGAACACAAGAGTAGAGCTTCAATAATTGAAAGCGATCCTTCTTCTGAGCGTTCTTTTGAAACGCAAGCAGAAAATCTTCTTCCTCCTCTTACAGCGCAATCCTTAGAGGAGGAAATCAAGCGTGTACTGGATGTGTTGGAAGAACAGGGCCTGCTTTCCACGGAGCGTTTTGCTCAAAGTTTGGCCCATCGTAAAGCTTCACGTTTCGGAGTGGCGCGTATCATGCAGCAGTTGCAGCCTCATGATGTGCAAGCAGAGGTAATGGCTGAAATAAAGAGTCAGCTTAAAGATTCTGAACACGCCAGAGCAAAAGCCATCTGGCAGAAAAAATTTGGCAGTATTCCGAAGGGCCAGCTAGAGATGGCTAAACAGGTGCGTTTTCTCACCTCTCGCGGTTTTTCTACCTCGCTGGCAATCAAAGTCGTTCATGGGGCTGGGATGGAAGAATAAGGATGCAGAGTGTCGACCGCCCAGCACAACCCCCTTGGCTTGTAACCCCGCGGCAACGGCCGGCTTGACTCTCACACCCCTTAGCAGCGATAATTTACGGTTACAACTTTGGAGTCTTTTCGCTTTTAAAAAGCGAATTTAAAACTTCTTATTTGCTTAGCGTTTTTACAAGACGGTTTTTTAAAGCTAAAGCTGCGTTTTGTGAAATTTAAAGTTAAGAAATTGTGAAATTTAAAAGAAGATTCCAAATAATTGACCCTCCGGATCTTCCGAGGCCTCTATTTATAGATAAACTTTTCGCAACCGGAACGCGAATAATGCCAACCATTAACCAACTAATACGCAAGCCGCGTGAGTCTTCTACTGTCAAAAGCAAAAGCCCTGCTTTGGCCTTAAGCCCCCAGCGGCGCGGTGTATGCACCAAGGTGTACACCACCACCCCTAAAAAGCCTAACTCTGCTTTACGTAAAGTCGCCAAGGTGCGTCTTACCAATGGGTTTGAGGTAATTAGCTATATCGGCGGAGAAGGCCACAACCTGCAGGAGCACTCGGTTGTTCTTGTCCGGGGCGGTCGTGTAAAAGATCTGCCCGGTGTGCGTTATCACATTGTGCGGGGCTCTCTAGACTTACAGGGGGTAAAAGACCGCAAGCAGGCCCGTTCCAAATATGGGGCTAAACGGGCTAAGGCTGGTGCTGCAGCCGCTAAGAAGAAATAACTAAAAACCCATAATTTTAACCCGCATCAACAGTGGATTGGCTTTATAGCTCATCCATCTTGATGAGTAAGTGGCAGCTATTTGGCTGCCAAGGGCCAGTCTAAATGGGTGGCTCAACTGAAATGAAAAGGAAAATAAATGCCACGTCGTCGTGAAGTCCCCAAGCGGGAGATATTGCCCGATCCCAAGTTTGGTAACGTTGAACTTGCCAAGTTTATGAATGTAGTAATGCTTTCTGGTAAAAAAGCAGTAGCAGAGCGTATTGTTTACGGAGCCTTAGACCAGATTAAGGCTAAAAGCGGTAAGGATCCCTTGGAAGTATTTTCTTTGGCGATTGGCAATGTTAAGCCAATGGTTGAAGTTAAATCCCGTCGGGTGGGCGGTGCAAACTACCAGGTTCCCGTGGAGGTTCGCCCCGTGCGTCGTTTGGCTTTGTCGATGCGTTGGGTGCGTGAGGCTGCAAAAAAACGCAGTGAGAAATCCATGGCTTTGCGCCTGGCAGGTGAATTGCTTGAGGCGGCCGAGGGTCGTGGAGGCGCGATGAAAAAGCGTGATGAAGTTCACCGTATGGCTGAAGCCAACAAAGCATTTTCACATTTCCGTTTTTAATTTCGCTAACTTAATCAAGTTCTTCATAGCCTATCGTTATTGCTAAGCGGGATTTCATCCCCACTTAACTACACCCGGCTATTGGGCCGGGTTTTCCATTGAATAGAAAAGGTTCGAGTCATGGCTCGCAAGACACCCATAAATAGATACCGTAATATCGGCATTTCTGCTCATATCGACGCAGGTAAAACCACTACGACTGAGCGCATCCTGTTTTACACCGGTGTGAATCACAAGATCGGTGAGGTGCATGATGGCGCGGCGACGATGGATTGGATGGAGCAGGAGCAAGAACGTGGTATTACGATTACTTCTGCAGCGACCACCTGTTTCTGGAAGGGTATGGACATGTCCTATCCAGAGCATCGCATCAATATTATTGATACCCCGGGGCACGTGGACTTTACCATTGAAGTCGAGCGCTCTATGCGGGTGCTAGATGGCGCCTGCATGGTGTATTGCGCCGTGGGTGGCGTGCAGCCTCAATCTGAAACCGTATGGCGTCAGGCTAATAAATACAAAGTGCCTCGTCTCGCCTTTGTGAACAAAATGGACCGTACAGGCGCAAACTTCTTTAAAGTCTATGAGCAAATGAAGGCTCGTCTTAAGGCTAACCCGGTACCTTTGCAGGTGCCTATTGGTGCTGAGGAGCATTTTAAGGGGGTGGTGGACCTGGTCAAGATGAAGGCCATCATGTGGAATGAAAAGGATCAAGGCATGACCTTCAAATATGAAGAGATTCCTGCTGATCTGGTTCAGACCTGTAATGAGTGGCGTGAAAAACTTTTGGAAGCTGCTGCAGAGTCCTCTGAAGAGCTGATGAATAAATACCTGGAAGAAGGCAATTTGTCGGAAAGCGATATTAAAGCGGCTATCCGCACGCGTACTATTGCTGGTGAAATTCAGCCGATGATGTGCGGTTCAGCCTTTAAAAACAAGGGTGTGCAAGCCATGTTAGATGGCGTTGTGGATTATATGCCTGCACCGACTGATATCCCACCTGTTCAGGGCGTGGACGCAAATGAGGCAGAAACTTCCAGAACAGCAGACGATGCAGAAAAATTTTCTGCTCTAGCGTTTAAGCTCATGACAGACCCATTTGTTGGTCAGTTAACCTTTATTCGGGTGTATTCGGGTGTGCTCACTAAAGGAGACACCGTTTATAACCCCATTAAAGGTAAAAAAGAGCGGATCGGTCGAATTGTGCAAATGCACGCGAACAACCGGGAAGAAATTGCCGAAGTACGTGCAGGGGATATTGCTGCCTGTGTGGGTCTTAAAGAAGTGACTACAGGAGACACTCTATGCGATCCGGAGGCGATTATTACTCTGGAAAAAATGGTGTTTCCTGAACCTGTGATTTCTCAAGCCGTAGAGCCAAAGACTAAAGCTGATCAGGAAAAAATGGGTCTTGCCTTAGGCCGCCTGGCGGCTGAAGATCCTTCTTTCCGAGTGCGCACAGATGAAGAGTCTGGACAAACCATTATTGCCGGTATGGGAGAGCTGCATCTAGAAATCATTGTAGATCGCATGAAACGCGAATTTGGCGTAGAGGCTAATGTAGGTAAGCCCCAGGTGGCTTATCGTGAAACGATCCGTAAGATTTGCGAAGAAGTCGAAGGCAAATTTGTCAAACAGTCCGGCGGTCGGGGTCAATATGGCCATGTGGTTTTAAAAGTAGAACCACAAGAGCCAGGCAAAGGTTTTGAGTTTGTGGATGCTATTAAAGGCGGCGTGGTGCCTCGCGAATACATCCCTGCAGTGGAAAAAGGTTGCATCGAAACCTTGGCGGCTGGGGTAATGGCTGGTTATCCGGTGGTAGATGTAAAAGTCACCCTCTTTTTTGGTTCTTACCATGATGTAGACTCCAATGAAAATGCTTTCAAGATGGCAGCCTCTATGGCTTTTAAGGACGGGATGCGCAAAGCCAGCCCGGTTTTGCTAGAACCCATGATGGCAGTGGAGGTGGAAACTCCGGAGGACTATGCGGGGAATGTAATGGGAGATTTATCTTCCCGTCGTGGAATGGTCCAGGGGATGGATGAAATTGCTGGGGGTGGCGGCAAAATCATTAAAGCCGAAGTTCCGCTAGCGGAAATGTTTGGTTATTCCACCACGCTGCGCTCTATGTCACAAGGTCGTGCTACCTATACCATGGAGTTTAAGCACTACGCTGAAGCTCCAAAAAATGTAGCTGACGCAATTATTAGCGCAAAAACGAAATAAGAAAGAAGGTGCAGCTTCTAAAGCTCTGAGGAGCTGCACCCTGTTTTGTTAAATAAATTATCATTATCTGTTCTTTTTTTAAGGAAAAACAAATGGCAAAAGGCAAATTTGAGAGGACCAAGCCCCACGTAAACGTAGGGACGATCGGACACGTAGACCATGGCAAGACCACGTTAACGGCGGCCATCACCACTGTACTGTCCAAGCTATTTGGAGG
>Ga0208695_1000091_pt1 | contig 123138 bp, 110 predicted proteins | sample AD_UKC111_MetaG_FD_184449 | JGI IMG/M metagenome (GOLD analysis project Ga0208695, IMG submission 184449) | Active sludge microbial communities of municipal wastewater-treating anaerobic digesters from Hong Kong - AD_UKC111_MetaG (SPAdes)... | ecosystem: Engineered > Bioreactor > Anaerobic >... | reverse complement strand
CGATGTCGGCTCTTCGCATCCTGGGGCTGGAGAAGGTCCCAAGGGTTCGGCTGTTCGCCGATTAAAGCGGAACGCGAGCTGGGTTCAGAACGTCGTGAGACAGTTCGGTCTCTATCCTCTGCAGGCGTTGGAAATTTGAGGAGATCTGTTCCTAGTACGAGAGGACCGGAATGGACGAACCTCTGGTGTACCGGTTGTCGTGCCAACGGCACAGCCGGGTGGCTATGTTCGGAACGGATAACCGCTGAAAGCATCTAAGCGGGAAGCCGACTCCAAGATTAGATTTCCCTTGGGCCTCGTGCCCACTGAAGACTCCTCGAAGACTACGAGGTCGATAGGATGGAGATGTAAGTACAGCGATGTATTCAGTCCACCATTACTAATCAGTCGTGAGGCTTGACCATATTATTAAATCTAAATTAAACGTAAAATACCCTCTTCTTAAAAAGAAGAGGGTATTTTTTTTGGGGAAAGTACGAATAATTTTTTATGTTATATGCGCAAATAACGTATAACAGGCATGTACTGTGAATCGTTATGTAATGATAAACCGGCATACACACCCGGCCTTGACCGCTGGAACATGTACAGGTCTGTATGGACAAGGCACTGGGCTGAATTTAAGATTATTTACCCGCAACGGTTTGAGGCCATGTACGGCCCGCTTGATGACGAAAAATGTGACGAAGTTAAGAAACTAATAGCATGCGGCACCTTCAGCAACGGGTTCCAGCGCCATACATGCCCAGAGTGCGGAACTGTTTTAATTGTTCCGTTCACATGTAAATCGCGTCTCTGCCTGTCCTGTGCCAGAAAACGCCTCTTTGGCTGGACATTAAACCTTTCCCTTATAATGAACACTTCGCTTAAACACAGCCATGTGACATTCACCATTCCAGGAACTGTTTCTAAAATGCTTTTTGAAAGAAAGTATGAACCTGAACAGATGATAAACCTTGCGGCTAATCTTTTCAGAAGCATGCTGCTTTCATCTGTAAAGCTAAAAGGCAAAGAGTTTCAGCCCGGAATACTTGCCACGCTTCACAAAAGCGGCAACGGCCTTAATTATAATCCGCATGTTCATCTTATTGGCACAATGGAGATTGTTGATATCAAAACAGGAGAGGTCTTTGAAAACATATATATGCCTTATAAAAAGATACGTCATGTATGGCAGAGAGCTTTTCTGAACCACCTTGTTAAAAAGAAAATAATATCAGAAGTGGAGAGTAACAGTTTTACCCAAAAATATGCAAATGGCTTCCACGTCTATTTCCAACCGATAATTGGAAACGAAAATGACATACTTTTCAGGACAGCAGAATATATTGCAACCGGCTATTTTCATAACAGTCAGATAACCGCAGTGGACCACTGGAAAAAGACAATAACCTTTAGATATAAGAATTGGCCGCTCCTTGCCATCCATGGCACCGCGGCATTAGTCCATCCATGTCCGTCAGGTCGATAAAAGTACTCGTGAAAAAAGCTTTAAGACAAGAACAATGGATATCTATGAATTCATGGCAAAGATGCTGTATTTTCTGCCTGAAAAGCACAGAAAGATGATCCGTTATTATGGCCTCTATACTCACGGGATTAAAGACAAACTGGCTGACATAGACAGAAAAACATGGGCAAAAGCCATTGAGCATTCTTTTCAGAAGAATCCGGAAATATGCCCTGACTGCATGGCATTGATGATTAAAGACACGGTATATTCATTTATGGCAGAGAGGGAGATGGAGAAACTGGCTAAGACCCATGGCATAAGGAATGGGTACTTCAGGCCATACAGACGGGAGAGAAAACCGCCTTAAAAAGTGCTTTTTCAATTTCTGATAGTAAATAGCTTGATTTTTTTCTGAATGGGTGTAATTTTACATTCGTAGTGGATATTTTATCGAAAGTTTTCGTCGGCGCAAATTTTAATTAACTGATACAGACAAATATGGGATTTGTCAATAGAGAATTACTTTTTTGCTTCCCATAAGTACCAGTATGTCACCATAATCTGGGGCGGTGCAGGAGACTTGGAGTGTTTTAATACGCGGAGTTTCCTAAATAAATAAACCTTTTAAGTATCATATTAAGGTGAGAGAGATTGAGTGAGGCTTAATCATGGAGTTAACGCATTTTACCACCCGCTGCGCTGGAGCCACGGAGGGCATACTTTCTGTCATTCCCGCGAAGGCGGGAATCCATTTGTTGCGCATGGTACGTGCATTACTAAACAAACGCATAGGTCACTGTGTGTCGTACCTGTTGTGGTATTATTATTACATATTTTTTAAATCGCGGAGGTGATGTTTAATGAGATCATTTGTTTTTTCTGTTTTATTCCTTGTGATACTGGCAGTTGAGGCATACCCGCAGTGTGTAAGCGGCAACTGCGATAACGGCCAGGGGACTTTAATTTATTCTGATGGTAAATATGTTGGTCGCTGGAAGAACGGGCTGCGTCATGGTGAAGGGACTTTTATTAGTGATGATGGTACTAAATATATCTGTTACTGGGTTGATGATGCGCCAAATGGTAAAGGTAAAATAATAAATCCCGATGGTTCATCGTTTACCGGTGTTATTAAAAATTGGCAGCCTTACGACGGTTACGGAACAGTGATAGGGGGCAACTACCGTTACGAAGGGCGGCTTAAAAATGGACTGTTCCAGGGTAAGGGATCAATTACCTATATTGAGAAAGAAGATGAGAGTGCATCAGGTTTCGCAGATGGCGATATGTATGCGGGTAATTTTGTTGATAGTCAGAAACATGGCCAGGGTACGTTCTATTATGCAAATGGCGATAAGTACTCCGGTAACTGGAAAATGAATCAAAAGCATGGTAAAGGTACCATGAAGTGGTCCGAGCGCGGTATTGAATATACCGGTCAATGGATTAATAATCAGCCCGATGGTAAAGGAACATTAACGTACCTCAACGGTGCAGTCTATACAGGCAATTTTAAGAGGGGGTGTTTTGAAGGTCAGGGGACCATGGTCTGGGCTGATGGTTCAAAATATATCGGGGAATGGAAAGAATGTAAACAACATGGGAATGGTATTATGTATAATGCTGATGGGACAGTTGCACATAACGGGAAATGGGAGGATGGTGAGATTGCAGATGAAGGGAATCCGGAAGAATAGATTACAGGTTCATTCATGCGCTGGAGTCTTTGCAGCATTGACTTTTTGTGTTGAACCGGCATCCCGGTACACCGCGGTCATAGAGTGACATGCTGAAAGCATGTCATATCGAGTTGCCGCATTGCCCAGGGGCCAGTGTATTTGGTGATCTGTGGCAGATGGGGATGCGATGCTGTCTGCTTTTATGTGGTGTGTGAGGTGATTTTTATTCTACTGCTGCACAAACAGGGATATATGCCTAAAATGGCATAAATTTCCAGTCTGGTCGGACTCTTTTTTTGACCTATACAAGTTTTAGCGGTTGACATATAATTTTTCATATGACAAGTATATTTAACCGGTTATGAAACAATTATTATCACAAAATTTTAATTAACTGATACAGACAAATATGGGATTTGTCAATAGAGAATTACTTTTTTGCTTCCCATAAGTACCAGTATGTCGCCATAATCTGGGGCGGTGCAGGGGACTTTGAGTGTTTTAATACGCGGAGTTTCCTAAATAAAAAATTGTAACTTTTACCGGACCGGTCTGTATATTATATCATAACTATTTAAAAAAAATTACACGCCTTTTCTACTGTTTTACAGTGCGGCATAAGAGGCGTGTTATTTTTTTTGGAGGAATTTATGAACAAAAAAAGAATAATCGTAAACAGCAGGGATTTTACAAAACTTACGCAGATTATTAATGACACACACGCGCATGGAGGAAACCAGTATCTTAAAAACCTCGCAGCGGAACTTTCAAACGCGATTCTTCTTGATCCGGAAAATATTCCGCCCGACGTAATAACAATGAACTCGAAAGTGGAGTTTACGGATGTCAGCGAATCCGGGAAGTTTGTTTATACAATCGTATATCCTGAAGACGCTGATACGGAAAATGGAAGGCTTTCGGTACTCGCCCCGATCGGGATAGCGCTCCTTGGATACAGGGCCGGCGATACCGTGACATGGAAAGTTCCCGCAGGTATTAAAAAATTCCAGATTGAAAAGATACTCTACCAGCCGGAAGCAAACGGCGATTATCACCTGTAACCGGAGTTTTAATATCCAAAGGCCGTAAATATAACAAAAGGATAGTCTGTCATGAGAAAACACTTCAGGGCTTTTGTCTACAATACATTTCTGCTTGCGCTTGGAAGCGCGATCTGCGCCCTTGCCGTTAACGCGTTTTTAATTCCGCACGGCTTTCTTTCAAGCGGCATAACGGGCGTTGCCCTTATGATCTATTACATCTTTCCCGTAATGCCGGTGGGCCCGCTCTACTTTCTCATCAATATACCGATCTTCTTCATGGGCTGGTTTTTTGTAGGATTCAGGTTTGTCTTTTATACCGCCTGGGGCATGTTCCTCTACTCTGTCATGCTGTACATGCTGAACTTCCAGATTATGGTCTCCGACAGCATGCTTGCGGCAGTAACAGCCGGCGTCCTCACTGGTGTCGGGGTCGCGATAATGCTGAGGTCATACGGATCGGGAGGCGGTTCTGAAATACTGTGCGTTATCATGAACAGGTTCTTTTCCATCACGGTGGGCACGGGGGCGATAATTATAAACAGCATTATACTTCTTGTCTCCTTCATGCTGTTCCCGGCGGACAGGGTCCTGTATACATTTATCTTTATTGTTGTGAGCACACAGGCTACGGACATGGTCTTTCACGGACTGTCGCGGCGTAAAGCCGCACTGATCATCTCCGAGGAGTGGAAGGAGATAGTTCACGTACTCACCACTATTCACAAGAAGGGCGTTACCCTGATTAACGGTTACGGTGGTTACGGGGGGAGCGACAGGACCATACTTTACTCCGTGCTTAACAGGAAGGATATACCGATGTTGAAAAGAACAGTTCTTGAGATCGATCCCAACGCGTTCATTACGATCATGGGCGCTTCAGACGTTGTGGGCGTGGACGTGGGGAACCAGCCCCACTGGTAGCGCGGACCGGCTGTTATAAAATAAAATGTCACATAAAAAAATGAATGGGTTCCTGTCCAATGCCATAAATTTTTCCGGTGATCAGCGATTCACCGGCTCAAAATATCACTTTTCACCCACCCTGTTCAGGGCAGGTTTTACACCAGTAAAACTCTTTATAGGGCATATTTTAATATTGACATATCTTTTTTTAAAATATATAGCCTATGTTATATCATAAAACAAAAGGAGTATATTATGAAAAATATTAAAATTGCATCCATCCTTCTAACAGCTGTAATACTCATAAGTTCAGGCGCGGTTTATTCGCAGTCAAAGAAGGCAGGTGACAGGCAGCTCACAATGGCCAACAAGATTGTTGAGCTTATTAATTCAGGGCAGTTTAAAAAAATTACTATCCAGAATATGGATTATGATATCAAATTTTAATTAACTGATACAGACAAATATGGGATTTGTCAATAGAGAATTACTTTTTTGCTTCCCATAAGTACCAGTATGTCGCCATAATCTGGGGCGGTGCAGGGGACTTTGAGTGTTTTAATACGGGGAGTTTCCACTATATCAATCAAAAGGACAAAGAAAAAATCGCAGCATGCAATATCACAAAAAAAATGCATGGACCAGTGTGAAAAAGCTGTGAAAGAAGAGAAAGAAGCTAAAGACAAAGAAGACAAAGAAAAAGAAGTTAAAGAGAAAGGCAAAAAAGTAAAATAAACCTGTTTTAAACAATTTATTGTTTAAACGTATTTCGGGATCAGCTTTTTAAAGGAACCTCCTTTGAAAAGCTGACCTCTGACACAGGACGGATCACTCGGGAAAAATAAAATACTGTTTTTTCTGTTTTAAAAACTCCGCAGTAAATATAGCTGGAAGTTCACCCTCTTTAAAATTACTTCTATTCACAGCTTTTTTAGATTTTACAATACATATATATGAGTTAATCCCGTCACCGTACATCCCGCTGTCATACATTAGTTCATCGATAAGTGTTATTCCCGCGGAATCAATGAACGTAATTGTAACACCGTTGCCAAAATTGTATGGCTTGATATGCCGGATCTCAAAATAAAAATATGTATCAGGTGCATATTTTGCGTTCTCCAGTTTTTTCATCCTGGTTTCCCTTTCAGCCGGCCTGATAGTACTATTATTTTTGAGCATATTTTTTAATATCAGGATATTATAATTAAACAATGATTCATCCATACTTTTAAAAATTACTGCTGCTCCTCCGATTGTATCTTCTAAATACTTTTCATCAGAGACACTGCCCGCTTCCCTGATCTGCATACCGGAACACCCGGCAATTAAAGACATAGCCAGAATTACAGCCGCCAGAAGATTTCTCATAGTAATAACCTCACAGTTTTATAATTGTTTATATTTACATAACAATGTTTTAATAAACGAAAATTCCTAAGTCAAAAAAAATTTTGTGAACAGCTGTAACAGAAGAATTTTACGAAATTACCACCTGGTCTTTACATGCGGGTAATCAAGAATCTTACTGTCGCTTGTGATTAATGTTGAATTGGTACTGCGTGCAGTAGCTACAATTATCCGGTCCGCAGGGTCTTTATGGAATTCTCCCGGCAGATTTACTGAATCAAGAGCGATTTCATTGCTGACCGGAACAAATGTTATAAATGGAAGTCTTTCAATTTTTTCAATCCAATCATTCAGCGGCATTGCTATGACTAAACGGTCTGCCCTTACGAGCATTGCTATCTCCCATGTTGACATAACTGATACATAAATGAGGCCTGATTTCATGGCATTGTTTATGGTCTTTAAAGCAGCGCCGGAAAGGGTTTTATCACCGTTAAGCCACCAGATCAGGGCATGGGTATCCAGGGTGATCATTTAATTATATCCCAGTCGTCTAAACCGACCGGCTCGGTGGGTTCATTAAATTTAAGAATAGAATCCCGTAGTTCTGATAGAGCTTCATCAGGTTTAGTTGCATATCGCGATATTTTTAATACCGGCTTGCCGTGATCGGTGACTATATATTCCTCACCGGTTTTTTCAATCTGCCTGAAAATATTAAGCATTTTAGGTTTGAGCTGCGATTTGGATATATTCTTCATTATTACCTCAAAATATGTATATAGTCATAATACCATGGTCATAATGTATTGTCAAAATTTTTTTAATTTTCAGAGATACATATCGTATGACAGGAATGTACTGTGAAACTTTATGTATTAAAAAACTGTTATTTTATTCCAGCCTTGAACGATGATAGCATGGCCAAAAAGCAATAGAAAAATCATTCAACACAAATCGTGAAATCTGCCACGATAGCCGGGCATTGATACTAAATGACGCAGTAAATTCATTTATGGCAGATGCCAAGCTAAAAAATCTGGTTAAAACACATGTTATAAGAAACGGCGTCGAAGCCATCACGAATTCATTACGAATATAACCCGTAGCCGGATATATTGTTGAACCACGGCAATTCAAGACCCGTAATCAAAAAAAATTTAAAAATTAAAAAATTTTTTTACTTTTTTGAAATTCATGGCGTATACAATGTATAGCGCGTCATAATGATCTTTGAAAACACCTTTGTTTTTTTATGCGGCAGATGCAGTCGATCTAACCGTGAAAAATTTTAATTTGCAGCGCCATTACCAGGACTTAAAGTCAGGGTAAAAATATTTTCCCGTAACCTGCTACGGTACTCTCTGTTTTTTCGATAAACCGTTTGTGTGTTTTAAAAAAACAGAAATTCAGATTGACTTTGCGGGAATCCTGATTTCAGGTATTTTATCAAAACAGGATGATACAGCCATGGACAAAATACGCTCACTGACGCTTGTGATTCTTTACTCAGCTTTTGTGTTTTTCACAATTATGGTTCTGCCGGTAAAAACTGTTCATGGCGCCGATGCCGCTCAGCCGGAAATCACAACGGTGAAACAGTTTCCTTTGGCCCGCATGAACTACATGTACACGAACCTTATTCTGCCGGTTCTCTTTGGCGGCAAAAGCGGTTACATCCATTCGGGAGTAATCGGGGAATTTTATGATGAGAAATCGGGCACCTGGTCAACAGACTTCAGGTATATGGAAGGTTCCAACACCGGGGAGGGTTTTACTTCAGGCGCCGTGTTGTGCAGCAGCACTGCGAAAGTCGCTGGTGTCCTTTTCTCGCGCCTTGACATGGGAGTCGGCCTCGGGTTCGATTCGAAATATTTCGGCGGACATTTCGGCATAATAGCTGAGATGCTCTGGCTTAAGTATCCGGCGGGAACATCTTCGGACGAGCGCTATTACGCTTACTCGCCCTTTACCGGCACCGATGTGCTTACCAACGATTACGGAAAAGTGACCTTCGACTGGTTCGGTTATTACAAATTCTTCAATGTGCTGCGTTTAAAAAGCATTGTGAAGAACGCTTTTTCAGATTTTAAGGAAAGGGACAATGTGGGACTTGTTGGGGCCTCGGTGTTCGATTTCGCCGGGGTTGATTATTACCGCAGGATTGGTCTTGTGTACAGCAATATTCACATCAGCTCTATGTCGTTGCGCCGCATGGGGTTGTATGAATCAGAAAATTTTGATTTCAATTTCGATACACACGGTGTGTACGACGATCTGAACCGGGAATGGGACGGGTATTCTGTTGCGGCCGAAGGGATTTTCGCGAAACATTACGCCGCGGGTATCGAGTACAAACCCGATTCGAAGAGTTTTGGATGCACCGCCGGCTTCAACTATCTGTTTGACGACGGTGTCTCTTTCCTGAAAATATTTTATTTTTACAACTACGGTCCGTATGAACTGCAGTATGCAGCGGACCAGGGTGTGATGTTCGAAATACAGTTCTATTCGGATCGTGCAAGATAGGTGCGGGCCGCACCGAGGGCCCTTTCCGTATCGGGTATTTGAGACCGTTTACTGATTTTTGAGAGTCACATTGACGGGGAAGCCTGCTTTAATATTAACGCCGCAAATTTTTAATTTATCAACACTGATGCGTTGAACTATACACTGAGTGAAAATTCGGAGTTTGTATGAAAAATTATAAAGTTATAAAAGCAGACGGTATGATGTTTATCATCTCCAGTCAGGCTTGATGAGTCCCTGACCTTAAGCAGTGAATTTGCATAACATGAGAAACATCTTCCGGATAAAAAAACATTATACATGTAAATCGTGAATAGGTACTAATGCTGCTATGAGCTACGTTGAAAAAATTAATCACGGGTCTTTAAAGAGGCTCTTTCTCAAATTCCTGTCATTGTTAAGGGGCCCCTTTATTATAGGGGTTTTGCGCAGGACAGACCAGGTGTTCCGCGAAAAGCTTCTGCTGGTTGTGTCCATGTCAAACATGTGCGGCGGTTGAATTAACGTTCATTCAGCCTCAGGCCGTCGGCTTGGGCTTACCGCAGAAGAGATCGAAAACCTGGTCACGCTCAAAAAAGAAATATGCATCATCCAAGGTGCGAGGTGTTGATATTTCTTCTATCCTGGAAAGGCTTAATACTCTGATGGTAGAGGAAAATCTCTACCTGGAAGATGATTTGAATATAAAAAAGGTTTCTGATCTTCTTGGAATAAATCATCAGCAGCTCTCAGAAATATTAAATAGACAATTAGGGATGAGCTTTACAAGTTACATAAATTCTTTCAGAATCAAGCAGGCCAAAAAGCTTCTCCTGGAGGATGACTCCCCTGTTATAAGAATTGCTATGGCTGTGGGATTTAATTCTGTTAGGACCTTCAATCGAGCTTTTTCTAAGGCCACAGGAGTATCTCCCATGGAGTATAGAAAGAGAAAGGGGTGAGCTTTTATATTGTTAGATTGCTTCGCCGCATAAGGCGAAGCAATCATGGGGGAAAACTTTATTTTCCAGATACGGGTATCAATTCTTCTTTACTTTTTACAATAGAATGAGTAATAAACCATGCAAGGATTGCCACTGCAACAATGATTCCTGCAGGGTAGGCAATTGCTGTTGAGAGTTTAAATCCCTCTGGAGCTATGAGAATATAGGTTGTGCAAACTGCAGTCATAAATGTTGCAGGAATAGTAGCTATCCAATGGAATTTATTGTGTTTTACCATATATGCAGCTGCTCCCCAGAGAACTATTGTTGCAAGGGTCTGATTTGACCATGCAAAGTATCTCCATACTATAGAGAAGTCCATGAAGTTGAGTCCAAGGCCTATGGCAAAAAGAGGCAGTGCAATTAAGAGCCTGTTTTTAATCTTTGTCTGGTCATAGTTGAAGGAGTCTGCTATGGTAAGCCTTGCACTTCTGAATGCAGTATCACCAGAGGTTATTGGGCATGCAATGGCTCCAAGTATTGCAAGTATGCCACCTACGGTTCCAAGTAAACCAATAGATATGTCATGAACAACCAAACCAGCTCCGCCTTTACCAAGAACAGCAGCAAGACCACCTATTCCATTAAAAAATGTCATTGCAGCAGCAGCCCATACCAGTGCAATTATACCCTCTGCAACCATAGCGCCGTAAAAAACTCTTCTACCATATTTTTCTGATTCAATACATCTTGACATAATTGGAGATTGAGTTGAGTGAAATCCACTTATAGCACCACAGGCAATTGTGATAAAAAGCATTGGCCAGAGAGGAAGTCCCTTAGGATGCATATTTGTCAGTGTGATCTCAGGTATAGGGCTTTGGTAAAAGAGAATGGCTCCACCTATACCAACAGCCATGATTAAAAGAACTATTCCAAAAATAGGATAAAATCTGCCTATAATCTTGTCTATAGGTAGAATTGTTGCAAGGAAGTAGTATGCTATTATTACTGCAAGCCAGAACCACTTATTTGCAAAAATTCCACTCATCCCAAGGTTTGCCAGAAGCCCGGCAGGTCCTGCAATAAATACTGTGCCAACAAGAACAAGAAGTATAACAGAAAAAATTCTCATGAAGTTTCTCATGGAATCGCCAAGGTAGATTCCAACAATCTCTGGAATGCTTTTGCCTTCATGTCTAACAGACAGCATGCCAGAAAAGAAATCGTGCACTGCCCCTGCAAATATGGTTCCAAAGACAATCCATAAAAAAGCCGCAGGACCATAAAGGGCTCCCATGATAGCGCCAAAGATTGGCCCAAGACCTGCAATGTTGAGAATCTGGATCATTAGAATTCTCTTCCATCCCAGTGGCACATAATCAACGCCATCTGTCATTGTAAGAGCTGGTGTCTTGCGAGTTTCATCTATCCCGAAGAGCTTTTCAACAATTGCCCCATAAATAAAATATCCTGCGATGAGAGCAACCAGTGATAAAAGAAAGCTTATCATATAAAACCTCCTGATTTTGAATTCTAAGAGCAATTTAGATCAAAAAAATTTTTTGTGTTAAAATTTTTCGTGAAAGGCAATTATCAAGGATAAAGTGTTAGTTTTTGAGGATAAAATGCACTGGCTATAAATTTGACTTTTTAAAAAAGGGTTATTCCATTTGCATAATCTCTTTAAAGTGCTTTACGTGATTTCTGCTAAGGGGAATTGGCTCTTCCTCATTTTGCAAAAATATTTGATATGCTCCATTGAACCACAGTTCAATGTTTTTTATAAAGTTTATGTTTACTATATAGCTTTTGTGAGTTCTGACAAAGTTTTCTGGCAGAATTTCCTCAAGGTGCTGCAAAGTGTGTTTATAGTAAAATTTTCCATTTACAGTGACCAGGAAGGTCTTTTTATCATCAGCATAGGCATATTTGATTTTATCTATTGGCACAGGGTAAAATTTTTCGTCTTTGCATACAGTTATGATGGAGGTATTTTTTTTATCCTTAAAATCCTTAAACAGTTCTTTAAGATTTTTTTGAGAAGAAGTTATAGAGTTAGATTTATCGGATTCAATAAGTTTTTTAACTCTTTCAATGCTGCTTTTAAGCCTTTCTGTTTCTATAGGTTTGAGTAGATAATCTATTGCATGGAGTTTAAAGGCCTTTATGGCATGGGAATCATAGGCTGTCACAAAGATAATATATGGAGGAGAAGTGGATTGGGTAAGAGTCTCTGCAACATCAATGCCAGAAAGAAGAGGCATCTGAATATCAATGAATATTAAATCTGGATTAAGCTCCTGGCAGAGTTTAAGAGCCATTTTACCATCAGAGGCCTCTGCAATGATTTCAATATCTTCATATTCCTCTTCAAGTAAAAATCTTAGCTCTGATCTTGCTGGTTCTTCATCGTCAATTATTATCACCTTTATCATTAAGCTGCTCCAGGTATTGTTAGATAAACACTTGTGCCTTTGCCCTCTGTGCTTCTAAGTTTAAGTCCATAGGAAGGCCCATATTTGCAAATAAGCCTTTTGTGAACATTTTTAATTCCAACTGATTTAGAGCATGTGGTTTCGTCAAAGATATGATTTAGTTTTTCTTCATTAATCCCAATTCCATCATCCTCAACAGAGATAAAAATATCATTTCCATTTTTTTGAGCTTTTATTTCTATTGTTCCTCCTTCAACTTTTTGCAGAAGTCCATGTTTAAGGGCATTTTCCACCAGAGGCTGAAGAGTAAAAGGGGGGATAGTGCAATTTATATCATCTGGTACATCTATTATGACTTTTAGTTTTTCTCCGAATCGAGCCTTTTCTATTTCAAGGTAGTTTTTTATATTTTGAATTTCATCGGAAAGCAAGATCTCTTCACTATGGTTAAGGCTATTGCGGAAATATGCACCTAATTTTACAAGGAGCTCCCGTGCTTTATCAGGGCTTGTGCGTATAAGGGAAATTATTGTATTAAGGGAATTAAATAGAAAGTGAGGATTTATCTGAGCCTGTAAGGCCTTTAGCTCAGAGATATTCAGTAGTTTTGCCTGTTCCTCAATTCTGCTGAGCTCAATTTGAGTAGAGAAAAGAGAGGCAAGCCCTTCTGCAAGTTCAACATCTACAGGAGTAATAGAGTTTTCCCCTGTTTTATAAATTTTTAGTGAACCAATTACATTATCCTTTTCCATCAAGGGAACAATTACCGCGCTGTTGAGAAGGCACTCTTTGTGTGAACAGGAGATATCGTCTTTTTTATTCGCTATTCTTGATTTCCCATCTTTTAATACGTTTTTTGTTATCATAGTTACAAGGGGACTGCCCGGTATATGGTGGTCATCCCCTATGCCAACATGGGCAAGGATCATCTCGAGGTTTGTAAATGAAACAGCAGATGCCCCTGTGGTATCCTTTATTATTTTTGCAGCCTCAGTAGCTGTTTTTATGTTAAATCCCTTTCGAAAAATATTTATTGTTTTGTGTGCAATCTCAAGAACAACCTTTGACTGGCTTGCTGCAATTTTATCCCTCTCATTTGCTATCATATCAACTATTGCAATTAGCATGCTGATCCCTATAGCATTTGCCACAATCATAGGAAGACCTATAAGAGATACGAGCTGAAGTGCAGATCCAAAGGGCTTAACCATAATAAGTAATATCATCATCTGCATTGTTTCAGCAAGAGCACCTGTCCATAAGGCAAAGAGCCATCTTGGATTTGATTTGTGGAAGGCATTGCTTAGAATACCTGCAAGTGTTCCTTCAAGAATAGTGGAGACCATACATGGAAAGGCTGTAAATCCTCCAATATCTATTACCCATCTGTGGAAGCCTGCAATAAAGCCAGAGAGTATGCCAACTACAGGACCTCCTATGAGACCACCAACAAAGACTCCAACTACACGAGCATTTGCAAGTGCGCCCATTACGGGAATGCCTGTGTATGTCTTTAATATACCAAAAAGACCAAAAAATATAGAAAGAATTATTAAATGTTTAATGGGTAGCTTATCCCTTGTTATTAATCTTTTAAAGAAATTAAAGCGTGATAAAATCACAGCTACAAGGACTATGCTGCCAATTTGATTTACCAGTTCTTCCAGTATAGTAATCATCTCAAGAACCTCTTTGTGATGTCTTAGATTATTAAGAGTATATTGTCAAGAAAGAGTTTTTGAAATTTTTTTGAATTTAACTTTAAGGAATTTCCAAAAATTTTGTATCACTCCCTTGATTTTTTTGTATATTATAAATATAGTAAAACCTTTAAATGAGTTAACACAGTTTTGAGGAGATTTTTATGGATTACATTAAATGGACTGATGATTTAAGTGTAGGGGTTGAGCTTTTTGACAACGAGCATAAGGAACTTGTAAGATTGGTTAATGATCTTAATCAGCTTATTTTTGTTGGAGATAAGGTCTCAGCAATGGAAAAGGCTCTGGCAGGGCTTATTGAATACACGAAGACTCACTTCGCAGATGAAGAAAAGTATATGGTCAAATACAATTATCCTGATTATCAAAAACATAAAGATGAGCACGAAAAACTTACAGCTAAGGTGCTTGATTTTCAAAAGAGACTCACAGAAGGGAAGGCAAATTTTTCCATTGAGTTAATAAATTTTTTGAGGGATTGGCTAATTCATCATATACAGGGAAGTGACATGCACTATAAAGCTTTCTTTAACGGTAAAGGAGTGAAATAGCATTTATACACAAATTATACACAAATGCTATGTTTTTTTATTAGCTCCATAGCAAGGAGGGGGTTTGCTTCATTTATCCAGTTGATCTTTAAACCCCTCCTTTCCATTCCTCGAAACCAGGTCATCTGCCTTTTGGCAAACCTATGAATCTCAGTTTTAAGCTTAGTCATCATCTCATCAAGATCTATTTCATTTTGCAGATACATAGCACAGTAGCGATATTCAAGCCCTAATTTATAAAGTTTTTGATAGGTGACCCCTCTATCAAGAAGCATCTTTACCTCTTCTATCATTCCCTCTTTAAGTCTCTGGTCAAGTCGCCTGTCTATTCGCTTGATCAATTCTTCTCTTGGGATTGATATTCCTATTATCAGGGGTTTTAGTTTAAGATTTTCTTGTATTTTAGGGATCTCATTAAATTTCATATAACGAGCAATTTCTATTCCTCTTATGATACGTCTTTTGCTTGAGAGATCTGTGGAGAAGTAAACCTCTGATGATTCTCTTTGCAAGATCTCTATGAGCTCTTCCTTTGAGAGATCATCAAGGCGCTCTCTTAAGGCTTTATCCTCAGGGGCATCAGGTAGATTATATCCTTTTAAGGCAGATTCAATGTAAAGTCCTGAGCCTCCACAAAGGATCGGAATTTTTTTTCTTGATATTACATCCCTGTAGGCATTTTTAAAGTCATTTATATATCTAAACAAGTTATAATCCTCCAGTGGCAGGACTATGTCTATGAGGTGATATTGCACATTGCCAGAGGGCCTGTTGTATTCAACAAGGTCTTTCCCTGTTCCAATATCCATCCACTTATATACCTGTCTTGAGTCTCCAGAGATTATCTCTCCATCTATATCAGTAGCAATTTCTACAGCAAGTCTTGTTTTGCCAGATGCTGTTGGGCCTATTATAGCTATTATGTTATATTCTTCCATGATCGTTTCGGAGTTTTATGGTTTTTAGGTCATATTCTTGAGAATACATCACAAAAGCAAAAATATTTTTTATAGTAATAATAAATTATTTACAATTCAATGGCTCTTTGATATAATAAATTAAAATAAATAAATTTTTCAAGTGATTTGGTTATGGTGACAAAGCTTTCAATATCCTTTATTCCCTTATTGATTTTTTATCTTGTCTATTTTAGATATTTCACAGGTCTGGGCCATGCTGTTTCAAAATACTTCACAGCTTTTTTAACAGGAATTGCCTATGCCCTTTTTTTAATACTTATAGGAGCTACTATTTCACAATTTTTGTATGTAGTAAACCCTGTGATGAGAGGCTTTCTTACAGCAGGAACTGTTGAGAAGCTGGGAGCTGTAATTGTTTTATATGTCATCTTAAGGAAGTTCCCTGAGTTCTCTGTTACTGATGGTATAATAACAGGAATGTTCTTTGGTCTTGGATTTGCCTGTATAGAAAACTTTTTTTATGCCCTTGAGCTTGATAGTTCTATTTTATATATAAGGATGATATTTTCTGTTCCAATTCACATCACAACATGTGGGATTATAGGATTTTATTTAAGTATTGGCAAGCTTTCATGGTCATGGTGGAACATTCTTTTTTATCGCATAAAGGCCTTTGTTTTTCCTGTTTTGATTCATGGCTTTTTTGATGCAGCTTTGCTTGCTGGAGGATTTTTTACATATCTGGCAGCTCCAATTGTAATATTTTCTGTTACCCTTCTTGAAATAGTTCTTGCCCGTTCTCAGAGCTTTTATCCAGAAAAGAAACTCAGGCTTATGAGTATGAACTTTGAGGAGTGGATTTGCAAGGATAGACAGCCAAGATATGACCGCTGGGTAAAGAGATACACAGGGATATTAAAATCAAGTCCAGCACCATTTTTCAATTGGAACCCTGGTGTATTTAGATTCCTCTTTGTTGTTGTTATGATAGGCCTTGCCTCTTCAGGTATGAACTTATATAAGAATCTTGATGACATTTATAAATTACCACTTTTGAGAGAGGAGGCTATATCAGTATTTGTTTTGTTTCCAATATCTGTAGCATTGGTGCTTATGATAAGTGGAGCTGTTAACCCAATGTATTTTGTTAAAAGCCTTATTCGACTTCCAATAATTGCTGATGTCGAGATTATATCCGATGGAGTTGTCCAGGAATGGACTGTTACTAATGATTTAACATCTTCCACCTGTTTTCTGCAAACAACAGAATCCCTTGGAACTGGAAAGGAAATATTTTTACGCTTCAAAATATCAAATGTTGAGTCTTCTATAATTAAAGGAAATGTTGTGTGGGAAAACCATACATTGCGTCATGAACCCTTTGGTTCTATAATAAGGATAAAGGAACGAAGCCTGTGGTTTTTTATATTTATTATTCGATATAATATAGTTCGCTATTGGAAAGGCGCTGTTTTTATATTTAAGCTTCCAGGTTTTGATCAGATTAAGAGTTTTTTTTACAAGCCCCTTGTTATATCACAGGATGAGGAGATTTATGAGGCAGGTTCCATTATTTTCCGAGAGGGAGATGTCGGTGATAAATTTTATCTTATAAAAAAGGGACGAGTTATATTCTATAAAAAAAATGATGATGGAGAGATCATTACTGTTCATACTGCAACAACAGGGGAGTTTTTTGGGGAGCTTGCAGTTTTAGGAGATGAAAAGATAAGAAATGCCACAGCTTTATGTGCAACAGATACAATACTATCAGTTGCAACCAGGGATAACCTTGATGTACTTTTAACCAATAATCCAGGATTTGCCATAGATCTGCTTGAGACTCTTGTTAACAGAGTTGTACTTTCTGAGAAGATCTTTGTGGAAAGAATAAAAAAGCTGGAAGAGGTTAAAAATGAGAATCAAAGATTGATGCATGTTGCTGTTATGCTTATGCTTATTGGCCTTGGCTTTGATCCCTCACGGCGGGGTCTTGACATGAATGTAGATGCAAAGAGAGTGAGAAACTTTATACGAAAGATGGATGACCTTGGAGCTGCACAGATGGCGGATCTATTTATTACAAGACAGAGTCTACTCAGGCAGGGTAAAGATCCAAAGGATGATGAAAGCTTTATGGAAAAGGTAAGATTAATATTTTCAGATCCCTCCCTTGAGGAAGATGAAACAGATTGAGGAAGATAATTTATTTTTGTATATGTTTATTAATTAAAAAAGGCTGCCATGAGGCAGCCTTTTTTAGAGGTGTTATTTTTTATAGAACTTCAGATTCTTTTCTTCTGTTCCTCATATAAATTCCACCTATTACTGCAGAGATTACAATAAAGGCTGTGAGGACAAAAATTCTGTTACCAGGTTTTGTCTTGAGCAGGTATGCAGTTAAGTTGGACTGCTTAACTTTCTTTATCTTAATGGATTTGATCTTTATGTTGGCATCATAAACATCCTTTTTATAAGAATCATTTATCCATGTAAGATAAACAGTTGTATCACCTGCTGGGAAATTCATTGTGAAGGTTGCCTTTTTGTAACCCTTATCAGTTGCAGGTATTGCAACAGTTGCAGAATCATATTCAGAATCAACCTCTAACTTGAATTCTTTGTAGTTTTCAGGGAGAGGTAGAGTTCCGTGATTGGTTGCAACTATAGTAACCTGATATTGGCCTTCTTCCATATTCTTGAAGGTATAGCCTATTACCTGGTTAGCCCAGAAGGTATAAGCTTCATGCTTGTCAAAGAACCATCTGCCATCTGTAAAGCTGTATTGGTCGCCTTTAAATTTAGCAACAGTTCTCACCTTTTTAACAGGATCTTTTATCTTAATGAGAGCTACTTTCTTGATGTTAACGTTAGCATCATATACGTCTTTCAGATAAGCGTCGTTTTTCCAGAGAATGTTGAGGCTTGTTCCAGCCATTTTGTCCAGCTTAAGTATAGCACTTCCTCTGAAGTATGCTTTATCAGAAGCCTTAACAGATATTGATGCTACCTGCTCACCACCATTTTCAATTGAGAAATTGAATCTGTCATAGTCATCAGGGAGCGTACCAATATTTTTGGCAACTATAACAAGTCTATACCAGCCTGGTTCGCCGCCTTTAATGTTGAGGAAAAGGTTTTGATTTGCCCAGTAGGTAACTATACCACCAGTCTTTGTTCCACCGTTCCCTATCATAGAACGGAGATCTGCAATTTTCTTTCTGAGAACCTTAATCTTTGCAGCAGCCTCTTCTTTTTTAGCTTTTAAGTCAGCAAGCTTTTCTGCAGCTGCAGCATTTTTGTCTTTTAAAGCGTTCTCTGATTTTCCAGGAAGCTCATCTTTTTTTGCAAGGCCAGCAGGAATGTTAGCATTAGTAGCTGCCTCTTTTTCTGCTTCAAGAATAGCCTTTTCAAGTTCTTTGTAGCTATCTCTTGTTGCTTTAATCTCTTTTCTAAGCTCAGCGATCTGGGCCTTAATTGCAGCAACGTCAACACCTGGTGCAAGATCCTTTTCTGCAACCTCATACCATTTGCCCTGAGAAGAGTCAAGTTCATAGGCCAATTTGCTTTGATCTACAGCTTCATCATTTGCCAGATCCTCAGCAGTTGAACCTGCACCTGAATCTTCATTCCCTGCAACAACAGCTACCTCGTCCTCTGTTACAACGCCAGTTTCTGTTGCCACATCAGCAGTAGTTGTTGTTCCTTCCTCTGAAGATACAGTTGTTCCTTCTTCTGTTGTAGTTGCTGTTCCACCTGCAATTTCTTCTACCACTGTGATAGTATCATCTGTCACAAGTATTGCAGCTACATCTTCTGTAATTGTTTCTGTGTCTGTGGTTTCTGTAACTGTATTTGCCACATCAACTCCAGGATTGTCAGTTGTTCCTGCAGCGGTGGTAGTTCCAGTATCAGTTCCTGTATCAACAGTTCCTTCAATTGTAATGTTAACCTCTGGCTCAACAACAACACCCTCAGAAGCTGTAGTTGTTCCTACAACTGCTTCATTTGTGGTGCTATCTGCAACCTGATTTGTCACAATTGCAGCATCTGTTGAGCCTATTACTGCTTCAGATGTATTATCTGGAGAAATATCCGGTCCGCCAGCACCTACATTACTTCCCCCACCTCCACCGCAGGAAAAGAGAAAGCCTGCAAGAGCAAGGGATAAAATTGGAATTAAAAGTTTCTTTACCATTTAGGTTCTCCTTAAATTTACTTTACTAAGGACAAATATAATAAATAATAAAAAAATGTCAAATTTTTTAAAGCCCAAATGGGCTTTTTTGTAAAATATTGAAAAATTTTTTAAAAAGAACAAAAAATTGAGTTTTACCGACTAATAAGTCGTTTTTTTGGAGTAAATTTTTTTTAATTTTTGGAACTCAGGTTTTTTTATTGATTTTTTTGTTGAAAAATACTAAATATAAGTTTAGCTTGATTTTAAAAAATTGGAGTTTTTTATGTCTGATTATGCTTTAATAGTTTTATTTTTTGCCATAGTTATTCCGTTGTTTATGCTTTTTTTTATGCTATATCAAAAATTGAAGAGTCTGGAGCAGAACCATATTAGCAATGAAGTATTGCTTTCGATGCTAACTTCCATAAAGCAGGAATTCTCTGACTCTGGATATAAAAGCAGAGTGGAGATGCAACAACGCCTTGATGGTATAGCAGAGATTTTAAGTAAGAGTCAGCAGGAAGCAATCATGAATATGCAGAATCAGTTTAAAAATTCTGCAACTATTATAAAAGAAGTGACAGAACGTCTTGCAAGGATTGATGAAACAAATAAGCAGGTTCTGAACTTTTCAAAGCAAATGCAAAGCCTTGAGAATATTTTAAAAAATCCCAAGCAAAGAGGGATACTGGGGGAATATTTCCTTGAAACTCTTCTTGCCAATGTGCTGCAGCCAAATCAATACAAGATGCAGTATAAATTCAGGGATGGAGAGATTGTTGATGCTGCAATTTTTTACAGAGACAGAATTATCCCTGTGGATGCTAAATTTTCCCTTGAAAAATATAATAGACTTATGGAAGAGACTGACTCAGCCAGAAGAACTCAGATTGAAAAGGAATTCAAGAGTGATGTAAAAAGCCGCATAGATGAAACCGCCAAATACATCAAGCCAGAAGAAGGGACAACAGACTTTGCCTTTATGTTTATCCCAGCAGAGGGAGTTTATTATAATCTCCTGATTTATAGCAGTGGCTCTGTATCTGTTAATACTCACGATTTAATAGAATACGCCTTTAGCAAGCATGTTATAATTGTCTCACCAACATCCTTTTATGCTTATTTAGAGACAGTTCTCCAGGGATTAAAGCAGCAAAAGGTAGAGGAGAATATTAAGGCCATAATAGAGAAAATCAAGGAGCTTGGGAATCATCTAAAAAGCTATGAGGACTTTATGGTAAAACTTGGTAAAAATATCTCTGCCACTGTTAATAGCTACAATAGCGCTGTTAAGGAATTTAAAAAGGTTGATAAGGATATCTACCGTATAACAGAAGGGGACTCTGGTGGAGATTTTGACCATAAGGCGATTCTTATTGATGATGGAGTTATAGATAAGTAAATTTGAGATTCATCTATTATAGCTGCACTTTTCAGTTATGCAAGGAAATCTTCATTATTAAGATTTAATTGAAAAAATATTTAATTTGAATATGCTCCAACTGAAATGTTATTATAAGGACCTCCAGAAATAGAAGTAAAGCTTTGTGAAAAAGAAAAATTACCCTGGGAGTCGTTTTTGTATATATTAAAAGTTCCAGCTGTTAATGAGGGTAAAAAGAGATCAATGTCTCCATCACCGTCGAAATCTGCCAAAGCTACATCATCAGCTGTTTCTGGTATTGCAAGTTCTTTCACTGTAAAGGTTCTATTACCATTATTAAAAGCAATAATTGTGCCAATTGATGTTATTAGGCATATATCAGGTAGATTATCCCCATTGAGATCTGCCACTGCTACTTTTGTGGCATTATAGCTTAAGGAAGATAACCAATTGTAATTAAATGAAAAATTACCACTGTTGAATAATACCTGGATGGGACCTCCATTATATACCAGAACAATATCTGAACGTCCATCATTATCGAAATCAGCAGCTTTACAGTCTTTGAGATTTGGGGTATAAATACTATAGGTCTTTTGAAATGTCCCAGAACTATGAATATCGTTTTTCCATAGTGCTGATGAATCTACTCCTGATGAGATCGTTCCTGCAAAAATATCTCTGTATCCATCATTATCAAAATCTGCAGAGGCTATACATACAGATGGGGCATAAGTCCCAAATGTGATAGATGAAAAATTTTCTGGGGAAGCTATATTCAGGAAACATCTATTTATATAACCAGCCCCTGTGACAATGGCAATGTCAGCCATTCCATTGTTATCAAAATCATCTGCTATAGCATCGCTAAGTCCAGAGGAATCAATATAGGTTAGATCCGTCTTGATGAAGTTGAAATTTTTGTCGCAGGTCCATAGTTCCGGGTAATAATATCCAGGCATTGTAATTCTTAAAACAACTATATTTAAGTAGGAGTTTTTAGTGAATTTTCCAAAGAGGCTAAATTGGAAAGTGGAAGAGCCAAAATAAATTGGATTAAATGATAAATTTTTTGAGTATATTTTATTAGAATCTGGTATAAGTAATCGCGTTTCCATGGGTGTTGATTCAAGAATTGCAATTTTATAATTAATATTGGAGTTTTCTTTAATATCACTATACATGTCAAAGCATGATGGAAAAGAAAGCAACATTGCAAAGACTACAAATATAAAAAATAAAGTTTTTGAGTTAAATGTAAAATTTTTCATAACAGTAGCCTTAAAATCTTTTTTCATATCCTATAGATAAAAGTCCAAAAAATATATCTGCATTTTGTTCGTATATGCTTCCATACTCTATTTTTATGAATATAGAATCTTCAAATGTTAATATATATAAAAGATTTAATCCTGCAAGAGCCATTGGCTCAAATTTCATAACAGGCTTTTCTTTGTCTGGGGTGTATCCTGTTGGCAGTCCTCCGCTTATGGTTTTACTCTTGTCATCATAGGCTGATTTATTTAAGGATATTCCTGCGGAAATTGTTGGTGCAATATCTAAGTAGGTAAAGATGCTGAATCTATATTCATAATTTATTAAAAATGGGATAATATATCCATCATATACTCCAGAGGGATATCCTTCTTCGGTTTCTTCTTTTGCATTTAATCTAATATAACCTGTCCTGAAAGAAAATAAATTATTGCTTTTATCTGATGAAATGTAGTTAAGACTTATTAGCCCACCATAGCCCTCTGAAAATAGATCCTCAAAATCCCCAAGAGGTATCAGAAATACAGGGGCAAATGTTATATTAAAGTGATTGTCATAAGAGGTTGGATCATACCACTGAGTTGCATAGCTATGTTTATAGCAAAGCCATATAATAAAACATATAGTTAAAAGAGTTTTAAAAAAATATTTCATTATAATCCGTTTTAGGACTATAGATTGTTTTTTACAACCATACAACTATAAAGCAAGGTTTTAGTTTTTACAAGTAAATTTTAACAGTATATGGTTTTTTTTGTGTTTTATGGAGCTACATTTTGTCAAAAACTCTATATACTGATTAAAAAAATTCATCTTTTTTTGAATTTTTATTGTATGTTTAAGCTAAAAAGTTGTTGAATTTTTAAAAAATATATATAAAAATGTAATATCTATAAGATTTTTATCTAAAAAAATTATAAAAATAAAAGATTGTGCTTTTTACAATCAGCTTATTGGGGATGATACAACATGAATGGCAGGCCAGCTAATTATACAAAAGATATAAGATATTTCTCTACGCTCTTTTTTTTAAAAACAGATTCAATCAGCTATATACTGCTAATTCCTTTGATGATACTATATGTCTATTCTAACCTTGATTTTAATCGTGAGCAGCTTGTTATTTTTATCTATTGTGCTATTTTTACAGCTAATTTATCCTTTGTTACAACTCTCATAAATCAATACTTTGTTTTAAGGCCTGTTGTAAGGTATTTTAAAAAGCTCTTAAAGGGTGAGAATTTTACAGATGAGGAATATGACAGTGCCTTTAAAAGGTTTCGTAAACTTCCATTTTATCACAGCATTGGTGCCATATTCAGGTGGACTATTGGTATGACTGTGGTAAATTTGCTTACAATGTATTTTGCAGATATAAATCATGTTCAGGCTATAAATATGTGGCTTCTGTTATTTGTAAATGGTCCAATGTGTGTCATTTTGTTTTTTTTGCAAAGTGAACTCTTTCTTCAAAGAGTATATGATAGTGGAGTTTTTCCTCACTGGGTGGATGTACCACAATTTTTTAGCATAAAAACTATCCAGAAACTTGTGTCTTCTATTGTGATTATAATGCTCATTCCTTTTTTACTACTCTTTGCTTATTTTCTTCATGTAAGCTCAAAGTTTAATATAAGCGAAAGCACTATATGGGGTAGAGTCTCTATCATAACTTTAATAGGATTTATACTTGCAGTGTATGTATCTATTATCTTGTCAAAGACCATAACAATTAAAATCAAAGGCATTAACTTTGTATTAAGGGAACTCAAAAAGGGAAATCTCTCAGTCCCTTCAAAAAAGTTGATAGTTATTGATGAGCTTTCGAATATAAACAAGGCTGTTTTTGCCATGAAAAAAAGCCTTATTAGCATGGTGGCTACTATCTCTGGCAGTGCAAAGAATCTGGAAAAAACAGCCTCTTTGCTTTCATCTACATCTGGTGAGATGGCTGATACTGCCAGGAATTTATCTGCCATAACAGAGGAAGCAAGCAGTGCTTATGAGGAGATGTCTTCCTCTTTTGATATGAATGTAGATCGAATTAAGGAGCAACAGGAGGAGTTTGCAAGGCTAAAAAATGTTGTTCTTGATATAGCGGAAAGCTCTATAGCCCTTAAAGAAAAGACAACAGATATTTTGGTCAGAATAAATGACTCCCTTAAAAAGACAGATGATGGCCGTAAATCTATGGAAAAGACAGTAGAAACCATGAAGGATATCGCGCGCTTTGTTGAAAATATAGATAACATGGTAAACATGATCACAGACATAGCAGATAAAATCAACCTCCTTGCACTAAATGCATCTATTGAGGCAGCCAGAGCTGGTGACCATGGTAAGGGATTTGCAGTTGTTGCAGATGAGGTTAATAAACTTGCAGATCAAACAAGCCTTCTTGCCGGGGATATAAAGAAAAATATCACAGAACAGTCTCAGAGAATAGGAAGAGAGCTTGTTAATATTACAGAGACTTCAAAGATAATGGAGCTTGTGCGTAACAGCATATATGAAACAACTCAGGTTATTGAAAATACAGCCTCTTTTACAGAAAAGCTCTTTGAAAAAAATAGAATCATAGAATCCAATATAGAAAGCTTTAGTAAAACTTCAAAGGACATTCTTGATTCATCAATGGAACAGCAGATAACTATTGAGGAACTTACAAAGGCTGTGAATTCTGTAAATGAATATGCCCAGGTTAGTGCAGAAAATTCCGAAAAGATTAATAACCTATCTGATGACTTAAATAAAAAATCCCATGAACTCATAGAAGGGGTTGGAGTCTTTAAATTATAGTCATATTCTACTTAAAAAGCTTTCTCTGGCAAATATCACTATTTACATGATAATATCAAAATTTTCAGTAATTATTTTTTAACATTTTTTGAAAAATGTTAACATCAAAGCTTGACATTTTTTTGTATTTGTGTATTATTCAATTATTAAAGTAACTCTTATCTGTTTTTTTCTCCTTTTTTATGTGCGGGTAGGAGTTTTTTATTACGCAGCCGCACCCCCCGTTTACCGCTGGCGGCTGCGTTATTTTTTTATAAATTATGCAAAATATATCAATAAATAAAAAGATCTGACCACTGGCCAGATCTTTTAGAAAAATAAAACTAATTAAGCCTTGTTATTTCTTCACAGCTTTGAAAGATACTCTTCTTTGTTTTGGATCTTTGTCTGAGTATCCTTCGAGAGGTTCATTAATGCCTACTCCTTTGTAGGTCATCTTTGAAGCAGGGACTCCAGCTTTTTTAAGCTCATCGTAAATCTTTGCAGCTCTTGCCTTTGATACGCTCATCTGCATAGCTGTTGAATTATAATTTGCAGCATGACCTGTGATTTGCATAACATAGCCATCTGGAACTTTTTCAATTATGGGCTTAACCAGGGCAACGATCTTTTTCATGTTTTCAAGATCTTCGTTTTTGCTAAGTTTTGCGCTTCCACCTGGGAATCCATCAATTGAAAAATCTTTAACCTGACGGTTGATCATGCTAACAGCCATGTCGCTGTCGCCAGCATCAGATTTTACTTTTGGAGTTGTCTCCTGCTTTACTTCAGTTTTTGCCTGCTGAGTAGTTTGAGCACAGGAAAGTGCAAATGCAGCAGATACAACAACTGCAAGTAGTAAAGAGATGTATTTTTTCATGTCTTAACCCTTTAATTTTTATTTTTTGAATAAATTAACTATATTTAATAGTGTAGAAGTAGTCAAGAAAAAGTTTACATTATTATTAAAATAATGTTAATAACTTTTTTAGATTTTATAGTAAGTCAGCTCTTTGCAAAGTCTTGACAGAGAGGTTTTTGTCTTTAAAATCAGTAATAATTCCTGAGGATTTTTACTGTAATAAAATACTATTTTTAATGCACCAGCCATCGAAGGTTGCGAGGCCATATAAAGATTAAGGAATTAACATTGGCTTAAATTGAAATATATATTGTGTGGATATTTTTTTAAGTGAGGAACCATGAAGCCTGAGGAAATTGTTGAAATTCTTGTAAAGGCAAGGGAGGCCTATTATAACAGCGATAGACCGATCATGACAGATGAGGAGTTTGATTCTTTGGAGGATAAACTTAGGGAACTTGATCCAGAGAATCCATATTTTAAAACAGTTGGATTTGCTGCACCTGAAAAAGATAAGATAAAACATCCAGTTCCAATGCTCTCTATGGCAAAGGCCAAAAGCATGGGAGATATCTCTGCCTGGATGAAAAGAATATCTTCAGCAAAAATTGATGGATTTATTGTTGAACCAAAGATTGATGGCCTCTCTGCGACTTGCAGGTATAGCGGCGGCAATCTCAAGTATGTTGCAACCAGAGGAGATGGTATAACTGGACAGGTTGTTACTCACATTGCAGATTATATTGATGATATTCCGAATAAGATTGATTTTACCTACAATGACATTGAAATAAGGGGTGAGCTTTATCTGCCAAGAAATACTAATTTTGACACAGGAGGCAAACCCTTGAGAAATGCCTGCGTAGGCCTTGTGAATCGCAAAGAAAACCGGGATGAGCTTAGATTTGTTAGATTTGCAGTATATCAGATTTCAGGCCTTGATATTTACCGTGAATCTGATGTTATAAAGCTTCTCAGTGATAATGGCTTTAATGCCGTTGATTTTTTTGTTGCAGAGGGAATTAAAGATATTGAGCATTATTACGAGAGATATATAGCTGAGTTGAGAGATCTCTGGGAATATGAAACTGATGGTCTCATTGTATCTGTTGATAACAGAAAACTATTCCCTGAGATAGACTCAATGTGGATTGTGGATCACCATCACCACTATTGCATCGCCTTAAAGCCCCCTTCCCAGTCAAAGGAAACTATAATCAGGGATATTATATGGCAGGTGAGCAGGCAGGGAAATCTTGTTCCTGTGGCTATTTTTGATCCTGTTGTAATTGGTGGTGCAAATTTAGAGAGAGCAACTCTCAACAATTACGAAAATGTCTTGAGGCTTAAGATCCAGAAAGGTGATGTGATAGTTGTTCAAAGAGCCAATGATGTTATTCCTTTTATTGTTGAAAATAAAAGCTCCCATGGACGTAATTCAATGAGTGAGGAGCTTTTGCCAGAAAAGTGCCCTTCCTGCGGAAGCACTCCTGTAAGATCAGGGGTGCATTTGAGATGTGAAAATCAATTATGTGATGAGCAGATTATCCAGAAAATTATTTACTGGGTAAAAAGCTGTGACATAGAAAATGTTGCAGAGGCTACAATAAGGACATTATACTCCATGGGAAGAGTAAGGAGTATAAGAGATCTCTATAATCTAACAGAAAGGGACTTTGAGGGGATAGAGGGTTTTGCTGAGAAGAAGATTAAAAATTTTATTGATGAGGTAAGACGCTCAAAAAAAATGTCTGCCTCTGACTTTATAAGCAGGCTCGGAATCCCCCTTGTCCAGAAAAAGGCTCTTGTGAAGCTGGGAATAAATTCCATTGATGATTTTTTAAAATTTAATGATGACACTTACGTTATAGGCAAAAATATAATTCAGTGGAAAAATGACCAATCAAACATGGTTCTTTTTAAAGAACTCCTTGAGGTGCTTGAAATAGAAGAAGATACCTTAAGACCATCAAAGGGTAAGGTCTGTATGACTGGCAAAGGACCAGGAAAAAGAAATGACTTAATAAAAATTATTGAAGAAATGGGATATGAGTTTTCTTCAACTGTCACAAGAGATTTAGCTATTCTTATATGTGATGATAAGAATGGTAAAAGCACAAAGCTTGAAAATGCAAGAAAAAGCGGTATAACTCTTATGACCTATGAGGAATTTTTTGGAGATAAAATCATTGACAGCTAAAATTGCTCTGGACTTCTTAAAAAATGTATTTTTAGACAAATTTAAAATTTTCATCAGGTGGTTTTATGAAAGTGAATTCTGTAAAGGAACTCCTTGCTCTGGAAGGCAATGGTGAGGAAGTATGTGTTGAAGGTTGGATTAGAACAAAAAGAGATTCTAAGGAGGTCTCTTTTATTGCTGTAAATGATGGTTCATGCTTGAGCAATATTCAGATTGTTGTTTCTAAGGATTTCCCTGGATTTGATGAAATTGATAGTAGGCTTGTCAATGGTGCAAGCGTTTCTATTAAGGGTAAGCTGGTTCCCTCTCAGGGTAAGGAACAGAAAGTAGAGATTATTCCTATTACTATAGATATAGTTGGAGACTGCCCTGCAGATGAGTATCCTCTGCAAAAAAAGCGTCACTCCTTTGAATTTTTAAGAGAGATTGCTCACCTGCGGCCAAGGACAAATACCTTTGGTGCAGTAATGAGAGTCAGAAATGCAATGAGCTTTGCAATACATAAATTTTTTCAGGAAAGGGGATTTGTTTACGTTCACACACCTATAATTACTGGAAGTGACTGTGAGGGTGCTGGTGAGATGTTTAGAGTTACTACCTTTGATTTAAATAAAATCCCAAAGAATGAAGGTAATATTGATTTTGCTCAGGATTTTTTTGGTAAAGAAGCATCTCTTACTGTAAGTGGTCAGCTTGAGGCAGAGGTCTATGCTCTTGCTCTTAAAAAGGTTTATACCTTTGGACCTACTTTTAGAGCTGAGAACTCCAACACCTCAAGACATCTGGCTGAGTTCTGGATGATAGAGCCTGAAATGGCTTTTTGCGATATTCATGGAAATATGGATATGGCAGAGGATTTTATAAAATATATACTTACGTATGTTCTGGACAGCTGTCCTGAAGATATGAATTTTTTTAACTCCATGATTGAAAAAGGAGTCGTGGATAATCTTTATAATATAATAGAAAATAAGTTTGAGCGCATAACCTATAGCGATGCAATAAAAGAACTGGAAGCCTCAAAAAAGGATTTTGAATATCCAGTGAAGTGGGGCATGGATCTGCAAAGTGAACATGAAAAATTTATTACCGGAGAGATATTTAAAAAGCCAGTTATTGTTACAGATTATCCAAAGGAGATTAAGGCCTTTTATATGAAGCTCAATGATGATGGGAAAACTGTCCGCGCAATGGATGTTTTGGTCCCCAGGCTTGGCGAGATAATAGGCGGAAGTGAAAGGGAAAATGATTACAATAAACTGCTAAAGCGTATAAGGGAACTGGGATTAAATGAAGAGGATTACTGGTGGTATCTTGACCTGAGAAAATACGGCTCTGCTCCTCATGCTGGTTTTGGACTGGGTTTTGAAAGATTAATCCAATTTGTTACAGGTATGCAGAATATAAGAGATGTTATCCCATTCCCAAGATGCGTGGGAACCCTTGAATTTTAATATTTTTTGGAAGAGCAGAAGCTGGTTTTTACTCTTTCAGGCTTCTGTATTCTTCCTCACTTATGATTTTAAAGTATTTGTCTAAGTTAGAAATATCAAAAAGAGCTGATATTTTTCTACTTAAGCCATAGAGGTAGAAGTCTATTTCTTTTTTTTCGGTTTGCTTTGAAAGACTTATGAGCATTCCAAGACCTGAGGAGTCTATGGAGTCAAGTTTTTCACAATTAACAATAATAGTGTTGGTGAGGCCACTTTCTGATAAAACATCCCTGAATTTATTCTCCAGCAAGTCTATGCTGTGAATATTCAGGTTGCCGTTTATGTGTATTTCTATGAGGTTTTTTGCTTTTTGGATCGTTATTTTTTCCAATTTTTAAAGCTCCTTTTCTTTTACTTATAAGAAGAAGCTTTTGTTTTTTTCAACCAAATTTTGAAATAATAGTTCAGATCTTCTTTTTTTTCTTTATCTGAATCTTCATTTTCATTAGAATTTTCTTTTTTGAGAAGCTCATCCATTTTTAATTTTAACCTCCTTTTTATTATATAAAATAGCATTTTTGTAAATTACCATATTTAGTATACAAAAATTTTTTCTGTTACGTCAATAATTGATTTTTTTAAGTAATAAATAGCAGTAATTATTCCTAAATATAATTTTTAGTGTAAAATCAAGAAAATATCATCCCCGAAGCCTTCTGCTGGGGTTAATAGAGTATTTTCATTTTGAAAGAAATTCAGGAATTATTACTGAATAAATAGCGATTTTTTGTAAGATTTTCAAAGTTTAAAAAACCTTCTTGACTATTTATTTATAATTGATAAATTTTTAAATCTTAGGCTGTATACATATAAAGACTGGAGGTTTATGACAAATCTTGGCGGAAGTTCCTCTTTTCAAGTAAAGATTTATGATGCTGATTCAAAGGGAAGGGTAAAGATCAGATCCCTTTTTAATTATATGCAGAGCACTGCAGATGATCATTCTAAATCATTGGGAACTGCCATGGAAAATATGGCAGATTTTAATCTCACCTGGGTTTATGCAAGATTTTTTATCAATATTTTTGAATATCCCAAACTCTATAATTCTGTAGTATGCACAACATGGAGATCAGGTGTGACTGATGGGATGGTAAACAGAGAATTTATTATGGAAGATGGCTATGGTAAAGTTTTTTTAAAGGCAACATCTTCTCTTGCTTTAATTGATAAGGTCAGCAGAAAGCCAGTGGCAATACCAGAGTTTATTTCCCGTGATTTTGAAAGGACAAGAGGTAGGGCGTTGCTTTATAATAATGTAAAATTTCCAGTGGTGGAAGCCTATGACCATGAGCATAATCTTACAGTTAGATATGAAGATACAGATATAAATAATCATTTGAATAATGCATCGTACGGACAATTTGTTTTTGAAAGCGGTTATAGCTATTTTAAAGGTAGCAGGATTATGTCCGCTATGGATATTTTTTTTAAACATGAGGTTTTTTATAATGAAAATCTTTACTGTAGGTTGAAGTCTATGTCCTCTTTATCAGAAGGGAGCAGTCTCTTTCATAATATATTCAGTAGTAAGAGGGGCAAGACTGTTGCCTATGCTTTTACCCAATGGATAGAAGACTTCTAAGGCTGTAACAAATAAAAAGGGATTTACTATGAGTAGTGATTTATCAAATAAGAAAAGAGTTGAAATTGACCTTGATTATATAATGCCAGAGACTTCTTTTATTTATCCCCTTTACTCCTATGATGGGGAGAAGCTTCTTGATGAAAGGGAAGTGCTTACTCAAAGCAAGATAAAGGCCATAAGAGAGAAGTATGGGAACAAGGTATACTATTCTCTTTCTGATTCAAGGGATAGTAAAATTCTTCCATCTATTGTATACGATAAAACTCTAAATCGAAGCAAAGATTTTTTTGATGATATAATTTTTTCTGGCAAGTTTACAAAGGATTCTTATAAAAAAAGTGAGGAAATAATTGAGGATATTTTAAAGGACTTAAATTCCAGAGAATTAGTTGCCATCAATCTCCTTAAGGACATGAGGAATTATGATGAATATCTCTATTATCATTCTGTAAATGTTGGCCTGCTTTCAGCTCTCCTTGCCAGAAAGATAAGAGTATACAAAGGCGATGAAATTAAAAAAGTGGTTCTTGGTGCATATTTAAGTGATTTAGGCAAAATTCAGATTGATAAGAAAATAATTGATAAACCAGATAGGCTCTCAACTGAAGAAAACATTCAAATAAGGCTTCATCCTCAACTGGGGTATAATATGATTAAAATAATAGAGGGGATTGACCCTATTATTTTGCAAACAGTTCTTTTCCATCATGAGAGATTCGACGATGAGGGATATTATAGTTTACCTTATGAGTCTTTGCCTACATCACCAAAAATAGTAGCAATATGTGATACCTATGATGCTCTTACAAGCCCAAAGCCTTACAGACAGGCCTATTCCTCTTCAGAGGCTCTTAAGATTATTCTCAATTCTGTTGACAAGCAGTTTGATAGACATATTGTAAGCACCTTTATAAATCTTATGGGAACAATGCTTAATAACTCCATGAGCTTTTATAAGAAAGGTGATTTTTGTATACTTAATACAGGAGAGCTTGCAATTATCAGAGATATAAATTCTATGGATCTCATGAGCCCAAAGATAATTATCTTTGCGAAGTTTGAAAAGAGTGATTCTTCCACTTCTATTAAATTTTTTCAAAATCCAATAGAAGTAGATTTAATGAATGACTTTAACAGAAAACTCTCCAATATTATATTACATAAAAAGCTTATTGATTTAATAAGAGACAAGCTTAAGGAGAAAAAATTGCTTAGCGATTACTTCTATATGTCACTACCTGAGTGGCAGTAGTGTTATAGTGTAGATATATATTCCCTTATGCCGTCAAGGATCATCTGAATCCCCATTGTTGCAACAAAAAGACCTGTAATTCTGATTAATGCCCCTGTGATGTTGTGCTTGGAGAGATATTTGTTTATTGATGGAGATACCATCATTATAAGCAGGTTAATTGCAATAGCTACAAACATAGATAGCGATGTTACTCCAAAGCCGTAGTGAGCAGGGAAGGATACAGCTGCAGTTATGGTCGCAGGGCCTGCGATCATTGGAGAAGCAAGTGGAACAATAGACATATCCTCAAGTTTTTGTTTATGCTTTAGCTCAAAGAATATTCCCTTTGTAAGAGCATCAAGTCCTCTCATAAAAAGAACAAAGCCACCAGCAATCTTAAAGGAATATATTTCTATATGAAAAAAATATCTTAGTATAAAGTTGCCTGCAAAGATAAAGATAATGAGAATTGAAAGAGCTACTAAGGATGACCTGAGTAAGATTTTATTTATTTGCTCCTTTGTGAGCTTTTCATCCAGAGTAGATACAATAAATATTTTGCTTATGGGATTTATCAGTGCCAGCAGTGCAACTGAGCAGTCCAGTATTTTACCTATTAGAAGTGTTCCCACGATTTTATCCTGCTGCTGATTTAATAAAGCCTGTGGCAATTTTTGCAAATTCCTCTGCATTGGAAATAATGGCAGGGTGAGATCCACTGTGAAAATAATGAGATTGAGCAGTTAATATTTCTGATTTAATTTCTGCATAGACATCAACAATTTTATCTTTGAAGAGTTCATCATCAAGACTTGCAGTAAGAAGAATTGGTTTTTTGATACTGGAGAGATCTTTATGAAAAAATTGCTTTATCTCCATAAAATGGGCATATATGGCATCGCTTTCATTATCTATAACTCTTCTCCATGATATTCCATGATTTTTTAGCCATATTAGCTTTATTGGAAGCTTTTTCTTTTGCCTTTCTCTCTCCACATGGATATTTGAGGCAAAGCTTTTAATTGCATCTTTGCCTGTAAATCCATCTGTAATAAGGCATTTAAGCAATTCAGGGTGTTCAAGCATGAGATTAAAAGCAGTAATTGCTCCACCTCCTGAGCCTATTACATTTACATCTCTTATGTCAAGATGAGAGATTAGTTCAGCTAAGGCTTTTGAGTTTTCAAACCATAGATCCTTTGGGAATTGTGGTAATTTTTCTGATTTACCATATCCTGGGAGGTCAACTAATATAACTTTAAATGTGTTTAGATAGTATTGTAATACAGGTTGAAACATTTTAGATGAAAGAGAATTGTCGTGGACCAGTAGCAGTGGAAGTCCACTTCCTTTTATGTCATAGAAAACTTTTTTTCCGTTAAATTTAAAGTATGACAAGGTAGCACCTCTTAATTTGAATTTTATTTTGTAATGAAATCCCTCAGATGTTCCTTTATGTATATTTTTCTCAGTTCCTTTAAATCTTCATTTTTTCTATAAAAACTCTCATCAATTCTGTCAAGTTCACTTTCTGCTTTTGTTTTTAACTGTTCATCTGTATTACCATCTAAAAAGGCTTCTCTATATTTATTATATATAGAAATAGCATCAGTTGCAATTTTTTCTGATGTAAAGGCCTTTATCTCTCTTAAAGAATCTAAAAGATCGGGAATAAAAATTTTTCCCTCATTCATAAAAAATCCAGCAAAGCCCTCTGAAGAAACTTTTTCGTCAAAGTTATAGGTTATGTATATAATCTGGAACGATTTATTTAATTTTTTTAATGTCCGGGAAGTATTCTGATTACTCTTATTTATCTGAAGATCAATATAGTCCAGTATTGCTACTTCCAACATCTCATCTGGGATTTTGCGTAGAGTTTCTTCTGTCAGTTCTTTATATATTGTTCTTTTTTCAAAATTGGATGCCTCCTCTTCTATTCTGGAAAAAGGAGCGTCTTTGTCTGATTTTAATTTTGTGCAGCCTGATATTAGCAATGTTAACAAAAGTATAATAAATATTGTCTTTTGCTTAAGCATCTTAACCTCGCTTTTAGTTAAAGTGACTTTAAATAAATGGAGTGACTCTGTCAAGCACGCTATAGGCTATGTTTATTTCAATTGCAAAATTTTTGCTTGAAAAAAGATATAATAGCTATCCATTTTAATCCATGCTAAGTGAAATACTCAACTCTGTTATTTTATTTGGGGGTGGTCTTGCTCTTTTGCTTGCCTTTGTGCAACTCTTTCATGATAGGAGCATTTTTAAAAATATATTGCTTTTTGTTATTTTTTTGACACTGGGTATAATTCATTTTCATGTTTATATAACCTCTGCGACCCCTGGATTTAATAGCAATATAGCCTCAGATATCTTTCTTATTTCTAAATACTTACTGGGGCCTTCCATGTATATTTTGTTTCTGGCTGTTTTTCGAAAGGATTTTATCTTTTACTATGAGCTATTTTTACATCTTGTACCTGTGACTTTTGCAATACTTTTTGTAATAGTTGATATATATGGAATTAAAAATCCACAGGGTCTTGTCTCATCTATAAGATTTTATTTGCTTGAAAATTCTCTTCCAGAGCATCTTCATACTCTTGGCTTTGCCCTGCTTTTTGTCTATATATGTGCAATTGGCCTCAGGTTTGATATATCAATATTGAAAAGAGAAAAAAGCAACAGGCTTTTTATAATAGGCTTTACAGTTGTTGTGATGCTCTTTGCTGTTATTGTTTTGCTTATCCTTGGTATTTTTACAGGCAGCTTTTTATGGACGCGACTTGCGCTTACTTTGACTACTTTTTTCTTTATATATTGGTTTGTGATTGTGCAGATTTATCCAGAGATCTTTTCTTCCTCTATCAAAAAGAAAAAGGCATCAAGCCGAAATGGCGATTTACTTCATGGATTGGATCTTGACCTGATTGAAAAGAGGCTTGGCCAATTGATGGAGCAAGAAAAGCTATTTTGTGATGAAGATATTTCTATAAAGAGATTGGCAGATTTCCTTTCTATTCAGCCTGCTCAATTTTCTTACTATTTAAACCATAAGCTTGGCATAAATTTTAATAACTTCATAAATAGATATAGAGTCTATGAGGCAATTGAGATGATGAAGCAAGATAATGACCGCTCACTTCTTGATATAGCTTTTTCTGCTGGATTTAATTCAAAGTCTGCTTTTTATGAGGCCTTTACCAAAGAAACTGGTATGTCTCCTGCAAAATACAGAAGAAAATTTTTCCCCAAAAAAAAGTCCTGAATTTTTTTTCCAGTCGATTTTATAATTTTTAGAGCTATAATTACTCTGTTTATAACTAAAACAGAAGGAGTTGTCTATATATGAATAGGGAAGCTACTATCCTTGGTATTGATATTGGCTCTGTTTCTATATCCACAGTGCAGATATCTCTTTTGAGGGGAGATGTATTAAAAAGCTCTTATCTCTTTCATGAGGGAAAGATAAAGGATTGTCTGAGGGAGATTCTGGCTGATTTTGATTTGTCCAATTTAAGGGGAGTGGCTGTCACAGGTTCATCTCCAGATATTTTTACTTTTGCAAATTCTTATGATACAAAAGTTTCAATGATCAGGGCTGCAAAAAGTTTTTATCCAGAGATGAGAAGCCTTATTATTATAGGTGGTGAAAAATTTGGTATTGCCACCTTTGACGAGAGTGGGAATTATAAAAATTTTAGATCCAATAGCTCCTGTGCAGCAGGCACTGGCAGTTTTCTGGATCAACAGGCAAAAAGGCTTGCTATTAAAGATATTGAAACCTTTAGCAAAATTGCCAGTGAAAATAAAGGGGATGTTCCTAAGATTGCCTCAAGGTGTGCAGTTTTTGCAAAGACTGATCTCATACACGCTCAGCAGGAGGGATATTCCTTAAGTGAAATATGCGATGGGCTTTGTGAAGGTCTGGCTCGCAATGTATGTGACACTCTTTTTGGAAAAGAAAAGGCCGCAAGCCCTATTGTCCTTGCTGGGGGAGTATCAAAGAATCAGGCTGTTCTTGGGCATTTAAAAGATATAATTGGAACTGAAATATATGTCCATGAACTGTCTCATATTTTTGGTGCACTTGGTGCTGCTTTTTTGCTTGTAGATGATATTGTAAATGGAAAAGCTTATGAATTTTCTGTTTCAAAAGAAAATTTAATAAAAGATGAAGTTAAAGAAAAGAAATATTATCATAAGCCTCTTAAGCTTCAGTTGTCACAGTATCCAGACTTTTCATCATTTAAGTCCTATTTATTTAAGCCCTCTGTCAATAAATTTGCAGTTGAAGTTGAGGTGGATATTTACAGGGATCTTTCTTTAAATGATATATGGGATTGCTATCTTGGAATTGATATAGGGTCAACAAGCACAAAGGCTGTGATTACAGATTCTAAGGGGGATGTTCTTACCGGGCTTTATACAAGAACATCTGGCAGACCTCTGGAGGCAGTGCAGTCTTTGTTTGAAGCAATTGATGACATACAGAAGAACTATAACTGTGAGTTTATATTCCTTGGTGCAGGAACTACAGGCTCTGGCAGAAAATTTATTGGTAGCATTATAAATGCGGATCTTGCCCTTGATGAGATTACTGCACACGCAAGGGCAGCCTATAGCCTTGACAGTGATGTTGATACAATAATTGAAATTGGTGGCCAGGATGCTAAGTTTACTACACTTAAAAATGGGACAGTTACTTTTTCTGTTATGAATAATGTCTGTGCTGCAGGAACTGGCAGCTTTATTGAAGAGCAGGCTAAAAAGCTTGGTTGCCCCATATCTGAATATTCACTTGTGACTGAAAATGTCTGTGCTCCTCTTTCCAGTGACCGTTGCACTGTCTTTATGGAAAGAGATATAAATCATTATCTTACAGAAGGCTATAGCAGGGAAGAGGTTCTTGCAAGCGTTCTTCACTCTGTCAGGGAAAATTACCTCACAAAGGTTGCTATTGAGAAAAATATAGGGAGCAAAATTTTTTTCCAGGGAGCAACAGCAAAAAATAGGGCATTGGTTGCAGCTTTTGAACAGAGGCTTGGCAAACCTATAATGGTTTCAAAATTTTGTCATGTAACAGGAGCCCTCGGAGTTGCCCTGACTTTAATTGATAGTGCTGTTACCAACAGTAAATTTAGAGGCATTGGCCTTTATAGAGAGAGTATACCAGTTGAAACAGAGGTGTGCAATTTATGCACAAACAGCTGTAAAATTAAGGTTGCAGAAATTGATGGAGAAAAGGTCGCCTTTGGTTTTCTATGTGGAAGGGATTATGACACAAAGCACTATGTTGATAAAAATATATCAGGCTTTGACCTTATAAAGGCAAGAAAGAAAGTTTTCGCTTCACAGCAAAAGGAGATCAGGTACAATTTTACCATAGGAATTCCTGAAAGCTTATATTTATTTGATGAGACCTTTTTCTGGCAGGAATTTTTTGGAAATCTCGGTATAAAAACAGTTACAAGTAGCAACTTCCGTGATGGAGTTAAACTTGGTAAAACTCTTGCTGGGGCTGAGTTTTGTGCTCCTGTTTCTCAACTTCACGGTCATGTGGCATATTTGCTTCAAAGAGCTGATTATGTCTTTTTGCCATCCTATATAGAAGAGAAAAAAAGAGATGGAGCCCTTAAAAGAAATTACTGTTATTACAGTCAGTATGCACCGGTTGTAATAAAAAATGGGGCCTATTTCGCGGATAAGGAAAGAATCCTTTCACCATTGCTTAAAACAACACTGGGCACTTTGAAGATAAAACTGGAGCTTACTAAAATGCTTGGAGCTGTTACCTCTGGAGAGATTGGATTTATGCAGGTATCAGCAGCTTATGATATGGCGCTTAAGGAGTATAAAAAAAGAAAGCAAAAACTAAAAGAGGAGTTTAAAAAACATAAAAGAGATGATATAAATGTTGTATTACTTGGAAGACCCTATAATTCTCTGTGTCAGTGGATGAATAAGGGAATACCTGAAATATTTGGAAAGCTTGGTATTGCTGTATTTTATCAGGATATGATCGAAAATAAGAACGATGGGGAACTTTGGGAAAAAGAATTGCTTAAGGCTTTTCACTGGAAGTTTGCAGCTGAGATATTAGATGCCGCAGTGGCTGTTGCCAGAAGCAAGGATCTATACCCTGTTTTTATTACATCCTTTAAATGCACACCTGACTCTTATGTAACTGAATATTTTAAAAAAATAATGGATGCCCATGGTAAACCATATCTAATACTGCAACTGGATGACCACGACTCAAATGTTGGCTATGAAACTCGAATAGAAGCAGCAGTGCGTTCCTTCAGGAATCACTATCTTGGCAAAGGTTTTGGGAAGGAGGATTGCTCATCTTTATCCCCCTCTGTAAAAAAAGACCCTAAGATTTTAAGGGATAAGGTTGTTCTTTTGCCCAGATGGGATAGCATTATAGGAGAATTTATGGTTGCCTGCCTTCAAAGAGAGGGTATTGATGCACGCCTTGTGGAGGAAAGTCAGGAGTCAATTCAACGTAGTCTTTCTCATAATACAGGGCAGTGTATACCTCTCAATATAATAATTCAAAATTCCCTTGATTATATTCAAAAGCATAATCTTGATCCAGCAAAGACTGTTTTGTGGAATATTGACTCCCGGATCTCTTGCAATCTTGGTATGTTTCCTTATTATACAAAGACTCTCCTTGAATCTTATGGGGAAATTTATAAGGATTTAGAGGTTTATGCAGGAAACATAACCTTTACTGAGATCTCCTACAGGCTTGGATTTAATATGTATCTTGCCTATATGTTTGGAGGAATGCTGAGACGAATGGGATGCAAGGTAAGGCCATACGAAAGAGTTAAGTCCACAACAGATTCTGTAATAGATAGGTCTACTAAAATTCTTGCAGAGGCCTTTCGCAAAGGGGCATCTCTTGAAAAATCACTTAAAGAGGTTATAACTCTTTTTAAAGGTATAGAAACAGTGCCTCATGAGCGTCCAAAGGTTGCAATCTTTGGCGATCTCTATGTGAGAGACAATGATATATTCAATCAAAATATTATCTCTGTTATAGAAGAAAATGGTGGTGAGGTTATAACAACCCCCTATAGTGAGCTTATTAAGATTATTGCTTTGCCATATATAAACAGATGGTTTAAGGAAGGGGATATTTGGGGCTCTTTGAGCTTTAGAATTTTAAGCCCAAGTTTGGAGCTTTTTGAAAGAAAATACTATCCCTTTTTTAATGAGATCTTACAAGAAAAGCCACATCTAAAGATTCCATCTTATAAAGAGGTGATAGGTCGCTTTGGGTTATCGGAGTTTCATACAGGGGAGTCAATGGAGAATATTTTGAAAATATATTCCCTGGTGATAAATTATCCCGATATATCCCTTTTTGTTCAGACAAACCCTGCTTTTTGTTGTCCTTCTCTTGTTACAGAGGCAATGGCTGCAGCAATAGAGAAGTCCACAGGAATTCCTGTGGTTACAATTGAATATGACGGAACAGGGGCTTTAAAAAACGATGCTGTTATTCCATATTTAAAGCTTATGAGAAAAACTTCAATTTTAAACCCAAAAGAAAGCTGTGCATAAAAGCTTAGGTTTCCTATTATCTGATTCTTTTTAAGCTGATCCCTTGGGATCAGCTTTTTTTATTGATATATTATGAGCTTTGGTTCTGGTTTAAGATTAAGAACCTGCTCTGGGGTCATAAGTGGATTGTCAAAGTGAACTCCCTTTTGATTTGAGTAGAAAAACCATAGCTTAAAACCTTTATTTGGCATATTGACTGCCAAGCTATTCATTTCATGTGTGCTCATTTTGTTTTCAGGTGGGCCCCAGCCTGATGTTGTATGTATGAGCATAACAGGGTATGTCATTGCAATAACTCTATCTCTTCCAATAACCATTTTGGGTTTAAATTGGTGGAAGACGAGCTGCCGTACGCCAGGTATATTATTTTTTATCATGTAATCTCTCATAATTATCTGTGCTGAGTTTATGTCCTGCGCAGTAACGGATCCTATTTCTCTCATAGGTTTTGTTGTGTGCCATTCAGGATCAAAAGCCAGATGGACATTAGGGTAGCGCAGATAAGGCAGAAGCTCTCGAATTGCCTCAGCAAGAGTATATTTTCCAATTTGATGATCAAGATAAAGAAGCATTCCATTGAGAAGTGTAAAGTCAATATAGGATTGAAGCAGTTGCTTGTTTATTCTGTTAATTTCACCTCCTGGCTGGCAGGTGCCATAGATTAAATATATGGCAGGGATAACTCCTTTATTGCCATTTATCTTATCGTAAGAGTTTGCTGTTTGCAAAAGCATTGGTGCCAATTCCGTTATTGGGTATCTGCCAACTATCCCCATGATTTTTGATTTTGGATGGCCATAGTAAGCAACTATGTGGTTGTTTTCAAAAATATTGCTTTGCAGAAATTTTTTCCCAAAAAAGTTATTGTAAGTTATAGTGGATATCTTCTGGCAATAAGAAAAAAGTGCTGATTCCTTTTGAGTTCTTTCAAAATAATCATATTTTTTATTTATATTGGATGGAGTTACAATTAGTGTTATTACAAAAATTATTAAAAAGAGACCTCTTGTCATATTCTATTTCTATCCTGAAGAGTTTTTATTAAAAAATCAAAAGATAGCACTTTCGGTCAAACATTAATTTTATAAGGTGATCTTTTTTAGTAATAAATTTAAGATATAACTTGAGAAAAATTTTTTCTTATTTATTTTTAAATAGACATACTCTTTTATATTTGTTTTTTGGTTAAATTGTTTTAATATAGTTATATTGGGATTTTAAAAAAGGGGACCTTTTTAAGCTAAATGGATTCTGCCATAGTTAACTGGCTAAAAAAGACCGAGATCTTTGCATCTCTGCAGGGGAGGGAGCTTTCTCTAATTGAAAGTTCCTGTGATGTATGCCACTTCAATCAGGGCGATACAATCATAAATGAAGGAGACTATAGCTCTTCATTATATTTAATTGTTTCTGGTAAAATTCACGTTGTAAAAACAGATAAATGGGAAGGTGATACTTTAATTGCCGAGCTGGTAGAGGGTGATTTGATTGGTGAGCTTGAGTTTTTTACTGAAGGCAGCTTTAATCATTCCTTTAAGGCTGTGACAGATGTCTCTCTTGTAAAATTCCCTTCAGATGATAAAAGCTATAGTGATCTACTTAAGGAAAATCCAGAAATATCTGCATTGATACTTTATCAATTCCTCAAGGTTTTCTCCTCAAGGCTCAGGAAAGCCAATATTTTGGTAAAGGACAATTCTGCTCTTGTTACAGAACTTAAACGCCAGGTTTACGGAGATAAGCTTACCGGGCTTTATAACAAGACATATCTGGAGGAAACTCTGCCGTCTCTTTTAAAAAGCAGAAGCAATCCAGTGGCGTTGCTTCTGATGAAACCAGATAACTTTAAACTCATAAATGATACCTTTGGACATGAGGCAGGTGACAATACTCTCAAAATAATGGCAGTAGCTCTTAAGAGGTGGACAGAGGGTTATGGCACGGTTTTGCGCTATATGGGAAATGAGCTTGGGGTTATATTGGAAGGATATGACAGAGAGAGAGCCTATGAGGTTGCAGCAGGAATATTAAAGATGTTTAACGAACTGGATATTTCTGATGCCACAGGCTCTAAGGATATATTCCTTTCCATGAGTATAGGGATAGCAGTTTATCCTGACCATGCAGATATTGCAGATGAGCTTATTGCAAGAGCTCATGAGTTGCCTTTGGTCGGAAGAGAAAGAGGCGGCAATCAGATTCTTTTCCCAGAGGATAGGTGATGGCACTTTTTTATAATAATCAAATAGAATTGCTAAAGGGCATAGCTATATTTCAGGATTTGCTGGAGGAAGATCTCCATTTTATTGCAAGTCACATGAGGCAGATTACTTTTAAGGCCGGAGATATTCTTTTTCAGGAGGGAGATCCTGGAGAGGAAATGTTTGTTGTCATAAAGGGTGGTGTTTCTGTTTTTATTAAGGATCAGGAAGAGCAGGAACTTGTGCTCACAGAAGTTAGAGAGGGTAATTATTTTGGGGAGATGTCTATAATTGAAAAAAGCTGTAGATCTGCCACATGCAGAGCTACAGAGGATACTCTTTTACTGGCGCTTCACGCTGACTCTTTTAGTAAAATCATTGAGGTTATACCAGAGGCAGCCTCATCTATTATGAATAGAATGCTTTCGATCATAGTTAAAAGGCTTATGCGCACTGGAGCCTTTATAACTCAGATGGTTCAGTATGGTGAGGAATCCCGTAAAAGAGCCATTACAGATCCTGCAACAGGCCTTTTTAACAGACGATACTTAGAGGAGTCCTTTGAAGGTCTTGTTGCAAAAGCAATAGGAGAAAGGCAAAGTCTAACTTTTGTAATGTTTGATCTTGACAGATTTAGCACTCTTAATGCCAGATATGGCCAGGAGTTTTGCGATAATCTTATAGTAAAAGCTTCTTATGTCTTTAGAGAGGTTTTTACAAAGGATGATATTTTGATACGTTATGGGGGAGATGAGTTTATATTCATTTTCCCTGATACAGATAAAGGCAAAGCTCAGATAAAATGTGATTCTCTCTGTGAGGCTATGAGAAATATGAAGGTAGAGGGGCATGATGAACTCAGGCTTACATGCAGCATGGGCTTTGCAACCTTACCGGAAGATGCCACATCTCCAGAGGAACTTAAGGATAAAGCAGATAAAGCCTTGTACATGGCAAAGGAAAAGGGAAGAGACAGAGCTATGCCATGGAATGGTTGAGCTTAATTTTTTGTTTTGCATTAAGAGAATGTTGAGAAATTAACATTGATAGATTTTATTGAATTTTAAGTTGGAGGTTTTATGAAATTTCTTTTTGAAATTTTCCCCGTTTTTATTTTTTTTATAGCCTTTAAGTTCAAAGGTATATTTTTTGCCACAGCAATAGCAATTGTTGCAAGCATACTTCAAATAGCTTTTTCTTATCTAAAAAATAAGAAGGTGGAAACACCTATGATTATAAGCCTTGTTGTCATAATAATTTTTGGCGGAGCAACTCTTATTCTTCATAATGAGATCTTTATAAAATGGAAACCTACAATTTTATATGGGATTTTTTCACTGATAATTTTTGCAGGCAGGATATTCTTTTCAAAGAATATCATGAAGGTGTTATTAGACTCTAAGATTTCAATGCCAGATGATGCATGGGATCGAATAAATTATAGCTGGGCTGGATTCTTTGCCTTTGTGGCAGCAGCAAATATATTTGTGGCATATCATTTTTCTACAGAAGTCTGGGTAAATTTTAAACTCTTTGGAATAATGGGATTGATGTTTGCCTTTGCCATAGTGCAGGCCTTGTTTATGTCAAAATATGTAGAAGTTGGAGATAGCGAATAAAAAAAGAGGCTGAGTTGTTATTTCAGCCTCTTCCAATAACTTAGGAGTTTTAAATACTAAGGCCGTTCTTTTACTGTTATAAATAGATTTAGTTTAGATTTATTTCTCCAGACCTGAACCTTTAAGGTTTTACCTATTGGTGTGCTTTCCACAATTGAGAGGAGATCACTAAAGTTTTTAATCTCTTTATCGTCAATAGCAAGTATAACATCCCCAGGCTGGATACCTCCTTTTTCTGCTGGGCTGTCCTCTGTTACCTGACCAACAAGTGCACCATCAGTATTGCTTAGTCCAAGTTCTTTTGCATAATCCTCAGTAAGAGGGACAATCTGAACTCCTATAAATCCACGCTTAATCTTTTTGTGAAGTTTTAGCTGTTCAAGAATTGACTTGGCTGTGTTTATTGGAATTGCAAAACCTATGCCTATATTGCCACCAGATTGAGAGTAGATCATCCTGTTTATACCAATGACCTCCCCATAAATGTTAAGAAGAGGACCACCACTATTTCCTGGATTAATTGAAGCATCTGTTTGAATGTGAGCCTGGGAGCCTCCCATCATGTCAAGGTCTCGCCTTGCTACAGCGCTTACAACTCCAACTGTAAATGTTCTGTCAAGACCAAAGGGGTTACCTATTGCAATAGCCCAGTCGCCAACCTTGACAGAGTCTGAATCACCAAAGTAAACAGGAGTGAATTTTTTCTTTGAGTCAAGTTTAAGCAGTGCAAGATCTGTCCTCTCATCACCGCCAACTATTGTTGCATCAAAACTTTCGTTATCTACTTTTACCTTTACCTTATCAACTCCATTGATAACGTGATAGTTTGTGCAAACATAACCATCTTCAGAGATTATAAAACCAGTTCCAAGTCCAGTTCTTTTTTGGGTTCGTGGAGAGTCAAATTCTGGCCCAAAAAATTGTCTAAAGAAAGGATCATCAAAAAATGGATGCCTTTGAATTTTAATTGTTTGCTCTGTGCTTATAAAAACAACGCTGTTTTTATTCATTTCAAAGATTTTTCTAAAAACATCCTGAGCCTTGACAGCATCAGCAACAGATGCATCATTTCTTAAAGGAGATGAGCCACTTGCACCAAAATTAGCATTTCCACTTTTGCAAAAGACTCCAGTTATAAAAATAGCACTGACCAATAGAACTACAACTGGAACTGTTATGCCCAGAAGAAGTTTTTTATTTTTTCCCATAGAATAAACCTCATCTAAAAATGAAATAAATGAAACTTTTTAATTTTAACTTATATTACCTAAAGTTTATGACAAAAAAATTTTTAAGAAACTAATTTATAAGTTAAAAAACTCTCATAAATGTTAAAAAAATTCTTTGTATAATAAAACAATATTTTTAAAGTTTACAAATTGCTTTTAAATAAAAAATTGTCTCTTATGCTTTAAATTGTTAAAATATAGTTAAATGAAAAAGAAACCGTTAATTAAGAAAAAGAAAGTATATCAGAGAGTACGCCTTTCTGCATTGAGAACAAGGCTTGTTTTTGTATTTACGATGATTTTTGCAACTGCATTTTTCTTTGTTCTTTTTTTAAGCTATAACGTAAGCAGGAGTTTTATTGTCAGGGATATAAATCTCGAGGTTCAGGAAGTGCTTGATGCTCATTCTGAAGAGATAGATCAGTGGATTAAGAGAATGGTTTCAGTTGTAAGCGCTCATGCTCACCTTATACAATATGGCATAAGGGATAATAGCGCTATTACAGGTGAGCTTTTGTCTGGATTTAGCCGTGATGCCTTTTTTTCTGATATGTATTTTGCAACAGCCAGCGGTGAGTTTATTAGTGGAAAGGGATGGACTCCTCCAGCAAAATATGATCCAAGAGAAAGACCATGGTTTATAGCTGCAGTGGCAAAAAAATCGACAACTATAACAAAGCCCTATATAGACATGGAAACAGGGGCAATGGCAGTTTCTGTGGCCTCACCTGTTTATGATAGCAGTGGTGCATTAAGAGGTGTTCTGGCAGCAGATCTGTTGCTTTCAACAATAGCTGAGAAATTTTCCCGTATAAAGGTAAGGGGATTTGGCTATGCCAGTTTAATTGATTCCGATGGCTATGCCCTTGTCCATCCAGATAAGAGATTGCTGGGTAAAAATTTTAAAGATAATAATGATTTTGGTATTGCCATAAAGAGAATTCTGAGCCTTAAAAATGGAAGAGTAGATTATGGGCCAAATAAAGAAAAGTATGTAATCTTTACAACAATACCTACCACTGGCTGGATTATGGGCATTGTCTTTAAAAAAAATGAGGTTTATTCAACTTTAAATGCTTTGCTTAAAAATTTTGTTCAGATCTTTGCTGCTTCAATGATAATAGTGCTTTTTTTTGTTTTTTATTTTGCAAAAAGGCTTACTCATTTGACAGAGTTTCTTGAGCATGAAGTAGAATTGCGCACTGCAGAATTAAAGCAAAAAGTGGTAGAGGTTGAGTATTTATCTCTTACCGATCCTTTGACTGATATTGCCAATAGAAGGAAAATGCAGCTTTGCCTTAATGAAGAGATAAAGAGAATGGAACGCACAGGATTGCCTTTTTCTATAATATTGATGGATCTTGATTTTTTTAAAAAGATAAATGACACCTATGGTCATGAGGTGGGAGATAAAGTGCTTAAGGAGTTTTCTAAAACAATAAGTGCTCATATAAGGGCTTTAGATATTTTTGGCAGGATGGGTGGTGAGGAATTTTTACTTATATGCCCAAATACATCTGAGACTGGAGTTTTAAACCTTGCAGAAAAGCTTCGCAAAGAGGTTGAAAAAATACCACTCCCAGATGGAACTAATCTTACGGCATCCTTTGGCTGTGCCACAAGAGCAAAGGGAGAAAGTGAAAGCAGCCTCCTTTCCAGAGCAGATCAGGCAATGTATAGAGCAAAAGAGCTTGGCCGTAACAGGGTTGAGATTATAAGATGATTTTAATGGAAGCTCTTTACAAATATTTCTTTTATGTCCTCCCTGGAAGGTGAAGGCTTTGTATTGGCTATATTTTTTGATGTCATAGTTGTATCTGTAAAGAGTTCAATTTCGCTATCAGAAAGACTTTCCTTCTGTCCAAGTAGAGAATCCATAAAGCTTTTAAATTCACCAGGATCTTTTAAGTCCATGGTGTAAAGAATTTCTGTTAGATCTCTGCCGTTGTTATGTAAAAATTCCATATATGCTGCCATTACAAGTCCATTTGCCCGTCCATGATCTATGTTTCTAAAATAAGTCAATGGGTATCCCATGGCATGGACAGCTGTTGTTGCAGTATGAGCAATTACCATTCCTCCAAGCATTGACGCATATAGAAGATTTTCTCTGTCTTCAAAGGAAATTTTTTTGCCCTCTGATATTTTTTTAAGGTGAATTGCCAGAATTTTAAGACTTTCAAGAGCAAGTGGTTTTATAATTTCACTTGCTCGTGCAGATAGATATCCCTCAAGGGAATGGGACATTGCATCAATTGCTGTGTTTATTGTGGTCTCCATAGAAAGTGTTTCTGTAAATTTTGCATCAAGGAATCCAATGGCAGGGAAGATCTCTGGAGAGGCAATGCTTTTTTTGTTATTAATCTTTTTGTAGGTGAGAATAGAGTAGGGAGTAACCTCACTTCCTGTTCCTGCTGTTGTTGGAACTGCAACAAGTGGCAAAGGCTTGTTTTTATATTGGCCACTGAAGAGTGACTCATCATCTATATTATTTGAGGCAAGAATGGCAATGGCCTTTGCCGCATCCAGAGGTGAGCCTCCACCTATGCCAATAATAAAGTCTGCCTTAAATTCTCCGGCAAGCTCTCCTCCTTTCAGAACAGTTTCTACAGAGGGATTTGCTTCAACTTCATTGAAGCGTATATATTCAATATTGAGATTTTTAAGCGTAGAGGATATTTCGGCAAAGGAACCATTTTTATCGGAGGAGCTTTTCCCTGTGACAATTAAAGCTTTTGAGCCTAATTTTGCAATTTCATTGGAGTTGGTCTTGATGCAATCTTTGCCAAAGAAAACTTTAGTAGGAATATAAAATGAAAATATCATAATGCCTCCATAGAAAATCTAAAATAAAAAAATCATCAATAATTTTATCCCAGATAATATTTTTTAAGTAAAAGAGACAAGAAAAAAATATTAAAAAATGCGTAAGAGGCAATTTTAAAAATGAAGTTAAAGAAAAAATAAAAATCACTATCCCTCCAGAGAACCATATCTTGAAAAAAGCGAAAAAGTGTAATAAAACCTTCTAAAAAAGGAAGAAGTTAAAAAATGGAATCACAGTTAGAGAAAGAGAGAATATATTGGAAGAAATAAGAAGAGTTATTTATACAACTAATATAATAGAATCAGTTCATAGGCAATTCAAAAAACTTACAAAAACAAAAGGTGGTTTTCCAAATGAAAATAGCTTGCTAAAATTGCTTTATATGGGAATATTAAATGCTCAAAAGAAATGGACTATGCCCATTAAAAATTGTAGCCTTACCCTTTCTCAATTAGATATATTTTTTGAAGGAAGGCTCGACAAATATTTAAAACTATAGCACAATGGTTAAAGGATATCTAAAATGACACGGAATTTTGAACAGTCTTAAATTTTGAGATAAAGATTAAACTGCTGCCGCTTCCTGTAAATTAAAAATTTATCTTCAAGTCAATTCTTTTAACTTAACTTGTAGCGTTGTGCCGATGTCAGATAAATTTTGTGCAGTGTGGTTTATTTCTTCAGCTACTGCCATATTGTTTTGTATGAGTGAATTTATACCTGAAATTGAATTTGATATTTCAAGTGTGATATCGTTGTGCCTGCTTGTATCCTCTGATATTTTTTGAGAGGATTCTCTTGTAGAGGATACCTGACTTTGTATCTCCTCTTTGATTTTTTCTTGATTGTCTATATGGAGAAATATTTCCTGCAATCCTTTATTTACATTGTTAATTGTATTTGTGATTTCGTTGAAAAGAGCTACTATGGACGAAACGCCATTATTTGTTACATCAACGCTTTGAATGTTTGCTTGAATGTTTATGTTGATTTCTTTTAAACTCTGCACTGACTGTTCTGATAGCTTATTGATTTCATCTGCAACAACAGCAAACCCTCGTCCTGCATCGCCTGCCCTGGCTGCTTCAATTGAGGCATTAAGTGCAAGTAATTGAATCTTGTCAAAGATCTCTTCAAGAATGCTTATAATTGATGTGAGTCTGTTGGAGCTTTCCATGAGGTTTTTTGAATTCTCATCAACAAGTTTTATTGACTCAGATCCCCTTTTTGTTATATCAAGAATTTTTGTGAAGGCATTGGATATTTCCACAGATCTATTTTTAAGTAAGTCAATCTCTTGCGCAAGGCTGTTTATTGTGTCAAAGAATTTGAGCAATGAATTATATTGATTACTGATATTTTGATTAACATTGCCAAATCCAGCAGATACCTCCTCTGTTGAGGCTGTTATTTCTTCAATAGCAGAGGCTTGTTCCTGTATATTCCCAAGAAAGTTTTCTATCTTTATAGCTATTGTTTTGGAAATTTCTATCATCTTGCGGGATATGTCATCTATGATGGCATTCATCTGTTGTAAAGTGGCAAGTTGATTTATGCTCTTTTCTTTTTCTGTGTCTACAAGTGCTATCATTTTTTCAAAAGATGTAATTGTAAGCATTGCAATTGCATATGCAAGGCTTAGGGCAGCTATTGAGTCAATTAATCCTATGCGCAAGAGTTCTGTAATCTTTGGATCTGACTGGATTTTGTGTATTATAAAATACAAAATAACACCAGCTATATAAAATGAATAAATTATAGAAGCAATTAGTCTTGTAGAAAAGGCTGATGCAAAGAAAAGAGTTACAAACATAAAGTAGTTCATTGTAACAAAGCCAACATGAGGGGCCTTAGTGAAAAGCCCCAGTAGCACAACAAGGGAACAAAATATTACCAGAATATTTGAGGCAAGTTGCAATCTTCCCTTTTTGATAAAAAATATTGTGATTAGAGAAACTATTGAAGCAGGAATTGCAGATTGAAGAAAGTTTGAGCCTCTCTCGAAGCTTATAAAAATAAAGGATAAAATAACTCCACTATTAAGTAATATTATAACAAGGCTTGCAAAGGTAAAAACTAAAATAGCTTTTCGTTTTGTAATAAAATCTGATTGCTGGTAAACACCAAAGAAGAAATTATAAAAGGGAAACATAAAACTCCTTATTTTTGTATATTTAGTCAATTGGCAGCTTTTGTTTAAAATTATATAGAGATATTTAAGCCTTGTCAACCCTTTTGGATTTTTTTATAATTTTTCACAAAAATAATTACTAAAGGCTTTTTTTAGTGTAAAATACTATTCCAAATGTTCATTGTCTTTTCGGCGGAGTAATGTGACTGATTATCAAAAATTATTGACATAATTATTAATAAATATTTTCGTGAATTTATTACTCTTTTGGAAATATTTTTATGAAACTTACCAAAAATCAGATAAAAAGGCAGCTTTCCTTAAACTCCGCTCTTTTGAGAAATTATCATATATGCCGTGTTGGAATTTTTGGCTCTTATGTCCGTGATGAACAAAGCGAAGAAAGCGATATTGATATTATAGTAGATTTTGACAGACCAGTTGATCTCTTTGCTTATGCAAATTTGGTTGAAAATTTAAGCAGCATTGTTGGTGCAAAAGTAGATCTTGTTTCTGTTAATGGATTAAAACCTGCACTTCGCAGTAAAATACTGGAAGAGGTTGAATGGATTGAGGGATTATAAGCTTTATATTGAGGATATGAAGGAGGCTGCTTTCAAGATTTTGAAATACACAGATGGCTTTTCCTATGAGAGTTTTGAATCTGATTCTAAAACTTACGATTCAGTTTTACATAATCTTCTTGTAATAGGTGAGTCTGCAGCAAGGATTCCTGAAGAAATTCGATATAAAAATGGCCAGATAAATTGGAGCGGTATTATTGGCATGAGGAATATTATTGCCCATGGTTATTTTTCATTAGATCCTGAGATAATCTGGCTTACTGTGAAAGAGAGAATTCCAGAACTGCTTGTTCAGATTGAGAATTTAAAATTGTAATGGAAATATTTTTATGAAACTTATCAAAAATCAGATAAAAAGGCAGCCTTCCTTAAACTCTGGTCGGCTGTTTTTTTTATTATTAACTTTATTCTTGGGGACAGATCTCTTCGCACAGAGCTATTCTCTCAGTGGTAATGTCATAGACTCTTCAACTAAAAAAAATGTCACCTTTGCCATAATCATTGTGCAGGAGGCAGGGCTGGTTGTAAATGCTCCTCAGGGTAAATACTATGTCTCTTTGCCAAGGTCTGGAACATATACTGTAAAAGTTCAATCCACAGGTCTGCAGAGTGTAACTACCTCTATTGTTGTTAGTGGGAATACATTGCAGGATTTTTATCTCTCCCCTTTTATATCAAAGGGATCTGCCATTGTAATAAGGGGTGAAAGGGATGTGCAAAAGATTTCCCGCCATACAATGACTGTTAAGCAAATTAAGGAGGTGCCTGCTTCCTTTGGAGATTCACTTAATGCTCTTACATCTTTACCAAGCGTGAGCCGTCCCTTTGGTATTTTTGGCCCATTGGTTATTCGCGGTGCAGATGATGCTGTAAATGGATATTATATTGATGATATTCCTATTTTTAACCCAATGCACTTTGGCGGATTTCACTCTGTAATAAATAATGATTTGATAAGAGAGATTGACTTATACTCCTCTGCTTATCCTTCGCAGTTTTCAAACAGTCAGGGCGCTATTATAAATATAAACACAATAGATGAGGTGGAAAAACGAGGAGGAAATGTTGACGTTGGTCTTATATCTGCAAGCGTGCTTTTGAAAGAACCATTAACAGAAACCAATAATGTAGATGGAAAGGAAAAAATAGAAAACAAAGGCTATATCATAGCAGGTGGAAGAGTCGGCTATCTTACTATATTTATACCTCTTTTTTATGAGTATGTTCTTGATCAAAATCTTGAACAGGTGGTTGAGTATTATGATTATCAGTTTAAGGCAAAGTATAAACTGGATGAGCAAAATTTTTTGACATTTCTCTCCTTTGGTAGCAAAGATAAGCTCAAGCTGATTTATAATGAAGATGCTATGGAAGAGGGTGATGACCCTCTATGGGAAGATATGGTATGGAAGCAAAATCAGCAATCCCATAATGTAGGCCTTTATTATACCTTTACTACCGGGAAAAAATTTTCCAATACACTTATGTCCTATGGTGCTATGACTACTTATTATAGATGGGCCGATGTGCCGAAATCTCAAGTGGCATGGGCGCGTGATCTTGGAACTACTTCAAGGCCTTTTATCTTTGGTGTTAAAGATAAGCTTGACTTTGAATGGTGGGACAACAAGGCAAAGCTTAAGGCTGGGGTTGAGTTTAATTACTATAGATTCAACATAGATGGTAAAATGGTTCTTTTACGGAAGATGAGTGAGGGCAACTTCGATCCAAGCGATCCAGATCTTGTTAGGATAATTGAACTGGATGATACTATTGAAAATTATACCTTTGTTTATTTTGTGGAAAATAAATTTGTCTTTGGACCACTAAGTCTTGTGCCTGGCCTCCATTCGGAGTATCTTAAGCGGACTGATAAAATGGTGATTGATCCACGTGGAGCAGCAACACTTTCTTTAAAAAGTGGGACGACATTGGGAGTAGCAGGTGGCTATTACAGCCATTTTATCCAGACCAATGGGAATTACTTTAACCATACTCCAATGCTGGCAGGCATTGATTACCTTGATCCCCAGAGGGCAATTCATAGATCCCTAAGCATAGAACAGAAGTTTGGAGATTACACAGTAAAGCTTGAGGGCTTTAACAATGAATTTTGGGATCTCATGGTTGAAGAGGAATGGGCGGATTCTTCTGGAAATATTAAGAATTTTAGAAATTGTGCAGAGATAAAATCCAGGGGCTTTGAGCTTATGGGAAAGGTTAATGATGAAGGAGATAAGGGTCTTTTTGGCTGGTTAAGTTATACCTATACCAACTCCCGCTTTAAATCCAATATGTTTACAGATAGCTATGGAGATCAGTGGCTTCATACCTGGTTTGAGCAGGTTCACGTCCTGAAGGCTGTTGCGGGATACACCTCTGGCTCTCATACATTGAGTGCAAGGTTTCAGTTTAATTCAAGCCTGCCCTATACTCCTATAATTAGCTCAACCCTTGATACCACATATTCAGGACCAACAGACAGATATGTTCCTGAATATGGCACTCCCCATTCAAAGACACTGCCTTTTGAGCATCGCCTTGATTTGAGATATAGCTACAGAACAATCTATAAATGGGGATTTGTCAGCTGGTATTTTGAGATTATCAATGTCTATAATTACAGAACAAAAGAATATAGGTATGATTACAGATACCCCTATGAAGAAGGCAAAAATCCTCGCATCAAAAAGACAGATGATATTGCCATTTTGCCAAATTTTGGTGTAGAGGCTAAGTTTTAGACAAGGAGAGATTTATGAAGATAAAAATTATTATTTTAGCAGCAATTATAGCAGTTGCATTTTCCTCATGCAGCACTACCCCTGTATGCGTGACATCATCTCTGAGCCCACTTTCAGGCAAAGTAATAACGGAAAATCTTGGTAAATGTCAGGGGAGTGATACTGCCTGGTCATTTCTGGGACTCTTTATGATTGGTAGGCCGGATATTGATATGGCAATTAAAGACGCTTTGTCTCAAAAGGAAGGAGATACTCTCATAAATGTTCGCTGCTATGAGGTTTACAGGTATTATTTTTTATTTGGCTTAAATACAGTTGTAGTTGAGGGAGAGGCTGTGCGCCTTGGTTCAATGGATACTTCTTCTAAGGGTAAGGGAAAATGAGATTTTTTTGTAAACTTACAATTTTTTTAGTTGTTTCTGCATTTTTTTCTGGTTGCCTCTATAGCAAATCTCATCCTGTAGCAATTGAAGAGAGTGCAGCTTTTTTGTCCAGTCCCAATTATGAAGTCATTGGCGAGGCGGAGGGTAGCTCCTCATCCTTTACTTTGTTCTCTATTTTTTCTGTTACCCCTAAAGTCAGTATTGATGAGGCTATTGTGGATGCAATAAGAAGTAAGGGGGGAGATAATCTCATTGAGGTAAAGATTACAAGGGAGAAAAGGGTTTACATTATAGGAACTGTAGATATAGTTCATGTTCACGGAAAGGTTATTCGCTATTATAAATAATGATCAAAATAATGAGGAAATTTTATGGAAAATTTACTTACTTTAGGCGAGAGAATTATTTTCACAATAATGGGACTTGCAAGCGTTCTGGCTCTTGCTGTTGTAATAGAAAGAGGTCTTATCTTTAGACACAATGCTCGTATTGGTGAGAAGATTTTCAATGAGATAATTGGAAAGCTCAGATCTAAGGAAATTCAGTCTCTTGGGATTTATATGGAGCAATATCCGGAATCTGTTTATGCAAGATTTGCTGCTTTTATAAAAGAACATTTTTCATCAGGTGAAAAACCTCTTGGACATATGATGGAAGGTAAGATCATTGAAGAGAGAATGTTTCTTGAAAAACGTATAATAATACTTTCTTCTCTGGGCAACAATGCTCCATTTATTGGACTCCTTGGAACTGTTCTTGGAATTATTAAGGCCTTTTATAATCTTGGTACACTTGGGAATACAGGTGCTGAGGTTGTTATGAGGAGTATATCCACTGCTTTGCTTGCAACTGCCTGTGGTCTTCTTATTGCAATTCCTGTGGTTATGCTAAACAACTACTTTAGCAAGAGGCTAAAAAACGTTGTGCAGAATCTGGAGATACTTTCAAAAGAGGCTCTGGCAAGTGCTGCAAAGGAATAATATTTAGTTTTAAATATAAAAGAATAAAGAGGTGCTACAATGGCTTTTGGTTCATCAAAAGATGATGATGGAATTATAAGTGATATCAATATAACTCCCATGGTTGATATTATTCTTGTGTTGCTTGTTATATTTATGGTAACAGCAAATTTTTTAAAGAAAGAGTCAATCAATATAAACCTTCCAAAGGTTGCAGCTGCAGATCCAAATATTAAGGAGTCAAAGCAGGTTGCCATTACAAAAGAAGGGAAGTATTTTCTGGAAGGTCGAAGTGTTTCGGAATCCGGTCTTGTAGATGAGATAAGCCGTGAGGTAAAATACAGGCCTAATATGAGAGTAACTCTTTCTGCAGATGAAAGTCTTTCTTATGGATCTGTTTCAAGAGTGATGGGATTGCTTCGTAAGTGTGGTGTTACTCGAATGGCTCTTTCTGTTAAAAAGTAAGGTGTTTTTATGGATGAGTCTCTTATTATAACCATAAAAAAGAAGAAGATCAAGATAAAGCATCTATTTAGAATTTCGATTTTAGTATCACTGTTTGTCCATCTGACTCTGGCAGCACCTTATTTTTTGACAAAGATTAAGACAGCTGAGGCAGAGGCAAGTGTTACTCAGGGCTTTGAACTGGAACATCCAGAAATAGAAATGGATATCCCGCCAGAGCTTATTGGTGGTGATTCTTCTCCTGCTCATGTGGAAAAGGATGAGTGGGTTGAGGGCTCTTCAAAGACTGGAGATGATCCTGAGGAAAAAAATATAAATACAAATCAGATTTCTGGAGATGGAACAGATAAGGATGGCTATCTCTTTTCCTTTAATGGCGATACCCCTCCCCGTGCTATTGTTGATTTTGATTTGCGGCAGTATTACCCAGAAGAGGCAAAATCTGCCAATATAAAAGAATATCAGGTTGTGGTACTTGTTCAGATTGATGAGAACGGTTCTTTGATTTCTGCAAATATTGCCTCAGGAAAGGCTCCCTATGGATTTAATGAGCAGGCTCTTAAAGTGGTAAAGAGGATGCGCTTTTCCCCTGGTTATAAATCTGGCAAAAGGGTAAAGATGGCTCATTATCTTCCTGTGAATTTTACTCTTGAGTAGGAGTATAATTTTTTTGCAAGATATATAAAAGAGCTCTCAATTGAGAGCTCTTTTTATAAGTAAGACTTTAGTTTTGTCTTCTTAATCAGCCAAGAGGGAGAAATGTTTTCCCCATTTTTTCGTTGAGTATTTCAGCGAGAGCTGTGTAAAAAGCACTAAGACCACAGAATATTCCTTCCCATCCTGCAATTTTTCCTATAAGCTCGCTTTCAAGAAAATCCCTTGCAGCAAGAAGGAAAAAGAGAATTGTAAGAGAAAGGAAAATGATCTGAGTTGCTTTGTTGCTGTTTAGAGTTCCAATATACATAAAGAGTGTAAAAATTCCCCAAACAGTGAAGAAGCATCCCATAGAAAAGAGAGATGGAGCAAAAGGTGCCCATATGCTTACCTTAGGGATGAGGAGAAGAAAGACTAAAAGCAGCCAGAAAGCACCATAAGACATGAATGCAGCCTGACCAAAGGTGTTGCCTTTTTTGAATTCCATTGTGCCAGCAATAAGTTGAGCAAGTCCACCAAAGAAAACGCCCATACCAAGAATCATTGCATCAAGTGGATACAAACCGGCATTGTGCAAGTTTAGAAGAATTGTAGTCATCCCAAATCCGAGGAGACCCACTGGCGCTGGATTAGCCAGATTCTGATTACTCATAAAATCCTCCCTATTTTTATTTTTTTAGCGGCCATTATAGCAAGCTTTTGTAATTAAAATCAAGTCAAATTTTATTTAACTTGATTTTATTTTATCAAATCACCCACTAATTTGACTACATAGTCGATATCTGCCTGAGATGGAGGATTATTCTTATCCATATATTTTATGTATTTAACTTTTGAGTCTTTTCCTATGATTATACAGATAGATTTATTGTTGCAATATCCAAGTCCCCATGAATTTGCTAAGGTCAAATTAACATCTGTGAGTATTGTGGAATTGTATTTTTTGATTTTGCTTTGGACTATCTTTCTGATTACCCAGTTTGGAGCAACAGAATCCTTAAGATTTGCAATACCTATACCGCGGGTTTTTGTTTCTGGGTAGTTTTTTGCCTTTAAAGCATCGGACATTGGATCGCTTATGTCTGCAGCCTCAGCGTCGTTGTAAAAAATTGTGAGAACCTTTGCACCAAGATCTGGAATTGTTGCAGGGTTGTCATTGGCATCCCTTATTGTGACATTGGATACGCTCTGGCCTACAGAGAGCGCATAGAGAGAAGCAGAAGCGATAATTACTGCTAAAAATGCAATTAAGCTTTTTGAAAATCTTTTCATAAAAAATCTCCTTATAAAATTTAAAGATAAAAAACCTCATCCCTGGAAGCAGGGCTATTTTTATATTTTAGTTGAGGTTAAAGCTATTTTTAAGAGGTCTTTTTTATTATGTCAACAAGAATAAATAAAGATGAATATTTTAGAGTTTAAATTTTTTTTGATCTTGACTTTAGAGTTACATGGTATTTAATGTAAAAAAATATATATAACCGACCGCTGGTAACGTTAAAGCTTTAGGATTCACTTTGAATTCACCTGAGTTTTTTATCTTTCAAAGATGGGGGTATAAAGTTACAATGACAGAGTCTTTAATGGAAAGGACAAAAAAACGTGTAATAGGATCTTTTTTAACTCTTGCAGCACTGTTGCCATTTGTATATTTTCTGTTGCTTGCAATTGCCATTGGATTTAGCAATTCTGTTGTGCTTCTGGGATATATTGTTGTCTTTTATATACCCATTGCACTAATTGGATTTTTTGTTTTTGCAGCAAGGAACAGAGCTCTGTTGCGAGAGATAGATAAGATATCAACCTCAAGTGGGGATGAGTCTTTTCATGTCATTAAGTCATACCCATATATTTCAATGGCTCTTCTGATACTCATATCACTTTCTGCTCCTGTTATAGCACTTTTCTTTGGTTACAGAGGAGATATTTTTTTATCTCTACAACAGGGCGTTTTTTTCTTTTTGCTGGGAGCTATTCTTTCTGTTATAGCAGGGGCAGTTTTTTATTACATAGTCAATATTTATCTTTTTAGGTTTAAAATAGCAGCAGGCTTAAGGCCTTTATCCCTTATGGAAAAGCTTGCAATTCCTTTTATTGCCTCTTTTCTTGGACTTATGCTCCTTGCTTATGCTGGAATATATAGAGTATATGATGCTCAGTCTCTTGATAAGATCAATACATTGATCTCACTCAGCGTAAAAAAAGTTAATTCTGAGGTTGATAGATTTTTTGGTAATGTAGAGACAGAGTTGAACTCCTATGCAAAGACAGAGCTTATTCAAAGCATGGATTATAATAAAATAATGCCCTTTTTGGTAAGCCTTGGCAAAAATCCCAAGAAAGGCGTTGTGGAGATGTATTTCTGTGGCAATCTCACTGGAAAGGGTATTCATAGTTTTGGTGGTGTAGGGGATATATCAGAGAGGCCATACTTTAAGACAATGATCGCCCAAAAACGCACTGTTTTTTCTGAGCCTCTAATAAGTCAGATAAGCAAAAAGAGAGCAATGGTTGGAGTTGTTCCTGTTTTCAAAGGAGATGAACTGGTTGGTGCCCTTGGTGTGACAATTCTTGTTGATGATATAAATTCAATGCTTTCTTCAGAAAAGATAGGTGAATCTGGTCGTTTTATGATCATATCCAGTGATGGAAAGTTTTTATTCCATGGAACAGATGATAGGCTTATAGGTAAAAAGGTAGGTCTTGATATAATAAATGATGGTAAAATATACAAGGACGTAGAAAAATTAGTTACATCGCCTTCAGACAGTTTTTTTAGTTATGTCTTTAATGGACAGAGAACTATTTCATATAAAACTCTTATTCCATCAACAGGAACTTATTTAGTATTTTCTCTCAATAGAAAGGATTATACAAAAGAGATTAATAATCTTATAATTGCAATGATTATTCTTTTAATTGGATCAACTGCAGTTGCTTTTATGGTGATATATTACATATCAAGAACCTTTTCACGTCCAATACACAATACAATTAATGTCTTTAAAGCTCTCTCCGGTGGTGATCTTAATGCCAAAACAAAAGATTATCTTGAAGATGAATTTGGCGAGATGCTGCGTAATCTTAAAATTTTTATCAAAAAACTGAAAGAGGTGATTGAAAGCGTTCTTGGCACAACTGGTGATCTTACCTCCGCAGCGAATGCTCTCTCTGATACCAGTAGAGTGCTCTCTGACGCTGCTCAGAGTCAGGCAGCAGCCATTGAAGAATCCTCAGCGTCTCTGGAGGAGCTTTCTGGTGCTATTGAGCTTATCAATAATAATACTAAATCTCAGCAGGAGCTCACTGCTAAAACTTGCTCCTCAATGGAAGAGCTAAAATCCCACATAACAGGAGTTATGTCCTTAACTGTTGATGCCTTGAGCAATTCAAAAGAGATGACAACTCAGGCAAATGCAGGGAGAGAGCTTATGGAAAATGCAATCAAGGGAATGAATAGCATTGATATAAGTACTCAAAAGATAGCAGAGATGGTTATGGCTATAAGCGATATATCAGATAAGGTCAATCTTCTGGCGCTTAATGCAAGTATAGAGGCTGCTCGTGCTGGTGAACATGGCAGAGGTTTTGCTGTTGTTGCTGAGGAAATCTCCAAGCTTGCGGATCAGACAGCTATGAGTGCAAAGAGCATTACAGAGATAGTCAGTGAAGGGCTTTCTGAGGTTAGCAGGGGTAAAAATTATGTTGAGGAGACAGCCAAGGCACTTAATGTAATAATAAACTTAATAGCTGCTATGGAAAGCCTTGTGCAAAAGATTACAGAATCTGCAAAATATCAGTCAAAGTCAAGTGAGGTTGTTCTTGCTGATATGCGAAAGCTCATGGAAATGGCAGAGATAATTTCCTCTTCTACAAATGAGCAGATGCTCTCGAACTTAGAGATGACAAAAACAATGGAGCAGATAAATCGCAAAACTCAGGATACAGCTGCATCTGCAGAAGAGATAGCTTCATCGGCAGAGGATATGACTAAAAAGGCGGAGTTGCTAAAGGAGAAGCTTTCATTTTTTAAATTATAAGTCTTCAATCAAAGTATAGGCTGGAATTTATGCTGTGACTTTAAAATATTTTATTGACTTTAAATTATCCTTAAGGGAAATTATTCTTGTATTTTTAGCTTTATTCCTTATAAAGAGCTAATTTTGAGGAAGTCATAGCATAGTGGAGAATATTTATTTCATGAACAACGAATCTGTTTTTTATTCATTACTGCCTTTAATTGTTACTATAGAGTGTCTGGCCTTTGCCTTTACATATTTTGCCTTAACCTGGCACAAAAGAATAAAACATTCAGAAGAAACTTTATCTCGAGTGCACAAGAGCTTTATAGGTATATTCTTGATAGAGTTCTGGTATTGGCTTACAAATCCTTTGCTTTATATATTCAAAGTTTTGCATTTTACTCCAAATAAGATTACAACCCTTTCTATATTTCTTTCGTTTATAACAGGGCTTATTTATGCCACAGGAAATTTTGCTTTTGCTGGGTGGATGCTTGTCATTAGTGGAACCCTTGATATGTTAGATGGTAGGCTTGCAAGGGAGACTGGCACAGCTACAAGGGAAGGGGCATTTTTTGATTCCTGCAGTGATAGGTATAGCGATTCCTTTGTTCTTATAGGTATAGCTGTGTATTTTCTAAGCAAAAATTATTTTGGAGGAGATTTTACTATCTCTTTGTCGGATTTTATTGCGATAGTTGTGATTTTATTTCTGATGCTTGGCACTGCCTCTGTGAGCTATGTTAAGGCCAGAGGTGAGGCTGTTGGTATTACTACTAAATCTGGATTGATGCAAAGGCCAGAGCGAATAATGATGCTGTCCATATATTCCATACTTGATCCCTTTTTGCGGATTATTCAAAAAAGCTATGGAATGAATGATGACTATGGCTTAATATTTCTGCTTATTCTTATGACTGTTTTGATTAACTCCTCTGCTGTCTCAAGGATGAGAGATATTTTCAGACAAATAAGGGAAAGTGGAGGAGTTTCCTGAAATAATATGGCTCTTTTAAAATTCAGGGAAAAAATAAAAGGGGCCTATGTTATAGACCCAAGGCACGATCTTGTAATTTATAATATAGTTGTTAGAGATGGATTTATACCTGTAATACTCATTACCACTGTAGCAATTGGCCTTTCTGTATTAATCCTTCGATTGCTAATTGGAATTTATGTATTTTCATTAAGCCACTTTGTCTTTTTGTTTTTTGTTGTCTCTTTATATTATTTCTATCGAGTAGTTGGGGATAAGATAAATTTCAGGGTAATAATTGCTCTGATAATGATAATTGCTCTTTACATGGCTGTGACCATTCGTGGAGCAAAGATCAATGAATATGCCATTGTTTTGATATATCCCATTGTGGTCTATAATCTTACTGGCATTACCTTTGGCTTTATATGGAACATAATCTTTGCCTTTTTTTATATATCCCTCTGTATACTTGTAAAATATCAGCTAATACATTCTGTTTACTCCTTTGGTGAGCTTGCTACTGTTTTTATTATCTATGTTTTTACAGCTATTTTTGCCCATTATGCAGAGCTCAGGCATTCTAACATAGAAAAACTTCTTATGCGCCAGCTTTATTATGATAGTGCCAGTGGTCAACCTAATAGAAAGATGCTGCTGGAGGATTTATCTCACAAAGTCTATCCTTTGCTTTTTATTCTTAAGATTGATAATTTTCATGATATAGTGACTTTCTTTGGCTATGACTCTGGAAACAGACTTCTGGCTTTTATTGGAGAAAGGCTTAATTCTTTTTGTGCATCCCATAAGCTTAAGTCTTATCACCTCAGTGGTGGGGAGTTTGCTCTGCTTATGGAAGGCAATTCCTTAGCAGGGGACTTGCCGTTAATTAAAAAAATTGCAAATGATTTGCTAAAACATCTTTCTCATAAGGATTTTTTTTATAAAGATATAACAATACCTTTAAATTGTTACATTGGTATTTCCTTTTATACAGATGAAGATAGCAATGTTCTATCTCAGGCCAATATGGCCCTTCACCATGCTGTTGCAAAAAATCATCCTTTCCATATATATAGCAAAAGAGATAGCGATAAGAAAAGCTATCTTAGCAATATTCAAAAGGTTAATGAATTGAGATCCGCCATTACAGATGACAGGATAATGCCTTATTTTCAGCCAGTTATAAATAATAAAACAGGTAAGGAGGAAATTTTTGAATCCCTGTTGCGCATAAAAATGATAGAAGGGGAAGTCTGTCTTCCTGGAGAATATCTGGATATTGCATACAAAACAAGACTTTATAATGATATAACAAAAATCATGTTTAAAAAAATTTTTGAAAATGCTGCCAGTTGTGATAAAATTTTTTCCATAAATATTTCTGCCCGTGATATTTATAGTTATGGATTCATGGATTTTATAGATTCGATGATGAATGATTTCCCTTCCTGCTATAATAGAATTATACTTGAGCTTGTTGAGTCAGAGAATTTTGAAAACTACAATCTTGTTTCAGATTTTATAAAGTTTGGAAAAAAATGTGGATACAGGTTCGCAATAGATGATTTTGGCTCGGGCTACTCAAATTTTTCTCATCTCAGCAGTCTCCATATAGATTATCTTAAATTTGATGGCAGTTTGATCCAGAGGATTGATTATGATATAACCAGCAATTCCATAGTAAAAAATATTACCTGGCTGTGCAAAGAGCTTGGGATAAAAACTATTGCGGAATTTGTAGAAACAGAATCAATTTTTATTGCAGTAAAGGATTTTGGTATAGATTACTCTCAGGGAATGTTTATATCTCAGGCAATACCGCAGATTAGCTGTTCTTCTGCGAGGGTGTAAATGTCGCAAAAGCTTCCTGTTCTTGTAATAATCCCCCATGGCGGAATTTCTATTCCTGAGGAGCTTATGGGATATGAAAGTCTTAACTCCTTTAATCTCTTCTTTGAGTCAGATGCAGGGGCAATTGATATATTCTCCTTAGATGATTATTTATGTGGAGTTATTTATAGCAATATCTCCAGATTGTTTGTTGATATGGATAGAGAATTTACCGAGCTTTATCCAAATACAGAGGATGGGGTAATTAAAACAAAAACATTAACAGGAGCCAATATATTTTTAGAAGGCTGTTATCCAGATGAGATTGCAATTTCAAATATACTCAAAAGATATTACTTTCCTTTCCATGAAAGAGTTCGCAATACAATAAAGGATAATGATATTCGTCTTATACTGGAGTGTCATACTCACACACCTGTTAGATTAAAGTATGGTCCAGGAAGGGACGAGCCAAATCCGCTGGTCCTTGTATCTTATACAGCAAACACAAAGTCAGGTTTGAAAAAAACTGCAAGTTTTGAAAAGGCTTCGGATTTAGCTTCAATTATGGGAAAGATCTTTTCTGGTGAAGGTGATACTGTTGCTGGCAATTTTAAAATTTGGGATAACAGTGGTGGTTATATTATGCGTAATTATGGAACACGAGGCATTGATATGTTGAATATATCTCTATCAAGATCTCTGTTTTTGACAGATAATTTTTTTGATCTGGACAATCTCACAATTGATTCAAAGCGGTTGTTGTATATAAAAGAGCTTTTTTTTGAAGGATTAAAAAAGTTTTTTAAAAGGGCTTATTAAAGGTCATAGATTTAGTTTATAGCATCTGAGCCTCTATGGCAGGAAAGTGTTTCGATAGGTCGCTTAAACCTATCGAAACAAGATTGAAATTTACTTAAAAAATTTCTCATCCTCCATTCTTTTGCTCATGTCAAGCAAGGCCTTCTGAACCTTGGGGTCGCCATAAAACTTTTGAATTTTTTCGCTTAAAAAAACCTGTCCAAATTTTTCAGCCTGAGCATCAAGTCTTTCAATATCTGCTTTAAGTTCTGCTGGAGGCTCTTTGTCCCATTTTTCAAAATCAGGATATCTCTTTTTGATCTCGTTACTCTGCTGGGCAAGTTTTAAGATTTTTTCACTAAAAGTATTGATGGTTACCACCATTTCATCTGCACTATTTGCCTTTTCAATGGAAGTCAAAAATTCCTCTTGAGTTTTTATCACATCATTGATAAAAGCCTTGATATCTCCGTATTTACCAGCACCTCCACAGCCAAATAAAAACAGAAATCCCGCAAGTGAACCCACTAAAAGTTTTTTCATAAGTCATCTCCTTAAATTTTATTTACAGGCAATATTATTGATATACTCATGGGCTGCAAGCAGGGCTGTTGCTCCATCTGCAGCAGCCATAACAATCTGACGTCTGGAATTGCTGCGGACATCCCCAGCTGCAAAAAGTCCAGGGATTTCTGTTTGCATATCCATGTTTACTTTGATCTCCCCATTTTTATTAAGTAATTGAGGAGGAACAAAAGAATTCACAGGATCGTATCCTACAAATATAAAGAGGCCATCCGTTGGAATAACACTTTCTTGTCCTGTGGCAATATTTTCTATCCTGACAGAGGAAACCTTCTCCTTTCCACATATCTCTTTTACAACACTATTATATAAAATAGATATTTTATCGCTGCCAAAAACTCTTTTTTGCAAAATATCAGTTCCTCTAAATTTGTCACGTCTGTGTATAATATAAACCTTTGCGGCAAACTTAGTCAAAAAAAATGCTTCTTCCAGGGCAACATCTCCTCCGCCAACAACAACTGTTACTTTGTCTTTATAAAATGCTCCGTCACAGGTGGCACAGTAAGAAACACCTCTACCGAGAAATTCCTCTTCTCCTGCAACTTTGAGCTTTCTGTTTTGAGCACCAGAGGCAATTATAGCTGCTCTGGAAAAGTATTTTTTATCAATAGTGTTAACATGGAAGAGATCATTAATCTTTTCCATGGAAGTAACCTCTCCAGATTCAATAGGAACTCCAAGACGTCTTGTCTGCTCTTCCATTTTTGCCATGAGATCCCATCCAGCAATGGGCTCAGTGAAGCCTGGATAGTTTTCAATCTCATAGGAGTTTACAACCTGTCCACCTGGAGCGAATTTTTCGATTATAACAATATCAAGGCCAGCTCTTGCTCCATAAATTCCTGCAGTAAGTCCCGCAGGGCCAGCACCAATAATTACAACGTCATATATCTTATCTTCCATAGATTACCTATTTTATTGAGTTACAATGAAAACTGCATCTTCCACTTTGTCAGTTCCATTAAGGCGGACTTTTACAAGATCGCTGTGCTCTGTCTGCACTTTATATCCACAATAATCCGGTTGAATAGGGAGCTCTCTGCCACCTCTGTCAATGAGGACACAGAGCTTGATTGTAGTAGGTCTGCCAAAGGCCATTAGTGTTTCCAGTGCAGCCTTTGTTGTTCTCCCTGTATAGAGGACATCATCAACCAGAAGTATGTTTTTATTGTTTATATTAAACTCTATAAGTGTTTCACGTAAAACAGGGAGTTTCCCCCGTGTGGCAAGATCATCTCTGTAAAAGGATATATCAAGAGTTCCATGCTTAATAGCTTTGCCAGAAAGAGCCTCAAGCTTTGTTCTTATTCTATCTGCAATTTCCACTCCCCTTGTGTGGATGCCCACTATTGCAAAATTATCGATAGATGGAATGTCCTGATAGATTTTATGGGACAGCTCCTCTATTATTGCAGCAATATCACCTGCTGACAGTATTTTATTTTCTGACATTATCTGACCTCTTTATAATATTCCTGAATTGATTTAACAGATAGTTCGCCATTTTTATTTTTTACATAAATAAGCCCTTCTATTGCAGCCTTTGCAGCAGAGAGAGTTGTAACTGTTGGGACTTTATATCTTATAGCTGTCTGTCTTATGGAATAGGCATCATCTCTGGTCATTTTTCCAAGAGGGGTATTGATTACAAGGTCTATATCTTGATCCTTTATTCTATCGACAACATTTGGTCGTCCTTCGTTTACCTTGTATACCATTTCGCATTCAATGCCATGATCAGAGAAGTATTTTGCAGTTCCCTTTGTTGCTATTATCTTAAAGCCATTGGAGACGAGTTTGCGTGCATCTTCAAGGAGCTCCGGCTTATTTTTATCATTTATACTAAAAAATACAGTTCCCTTTAAAGGCAGTCTGTCTCCCGCTGCAAGTTCAGCCTTAAAATATGACTCTCCAAAATCCATGGATATGCCCATGACCTCACCGGTTGATCTCATCTCAGGGGAGAGTAATATGTCAACTCCTGGAAATTTATTAAAAGGCAAAACTGCTTCCTTTACACTGACGTAAGGTATCCGTTTCATTTCAATAAGGCCAAGATCTTTGAGCTTTGCACCAAGCATTACCTTTACAGCAATTTTTGGCAGAGATATCCCTATGGTCTTTGACACAAAGGGAACAGTTCGAGATGCTCGTGGATTAACCTCTATTACGTAAAGAGTTTCATCTTTAATTGCATACTGAATATTCAATAGGCCAATTACATTGAGCTCAAGTGCCAGAGCCTTTGTGGTATTTTTTATTTCTTCCTGTAGCCTATCAGATATTGTCAAAGGAGGAATTATACATGCAGAATCCCCTGAGTGAATTCCAGCCTCTTCAACGTGTTCCATTATTGCTCCTATATAAATATCCTCCCCATCGCATATTGCATCAACATCAACCTCAACTGCATCTTCAAGAAATTTATCAACAAGAATTGGATGTTCAGGTGAAAGCTCAACTGCTGTGTTTATATAATTGACAAGGCTTTCCTCGTCAAAGATTATAGCCATGGCCCTTCCACCAAGGACATAAGAAGGTCGTACAAGAACAGGATATCCAATATGGCCAGCAATCTTTATTGCATCATCCTGATTAAAGGCTATTCCATTTTCTGGCTGATTAAGTTTAAGTTTTTCAATGACCTTTGCAAATCTTTCTCTGTCTTCTGCTCTGTCTATTGAGTCTGGAGATGTACCTATGATGTGCACTCCATTTTCCTCAAGATCACGGGCAAGTCTAAGAGGAGTCTGCCCGCCGAATTGGACTATTACTCCATCGGGCTTTTCGTTGTTGTATATGTGCAGTATATCCTCCAAGGTGAGAGGTTCAAAATAAAGCCTGTCAGAGGTGTCATAGTCTGTTGACACAGTCTCAGGATTAGAGTTTATCATTATTGACTCTATGCCTTCTTCTTTTAATGCAAAGGATGCATGGCAGCAGCAGTAATCAAATTCAATACCCTGACCTATGCGGTTTGGACCTCCTCCAAGTATCATTATCTTTTTGCGTTCTGTTGCTAAAGATTCGTTCTCTGTATCATAGGATGAGTAGTAGTAAGGAGTATAGGCCTCAAACTCACCGCCGCATGTATCAACAACACGAAATCCAGGAAAAATTTTGTGGCTGAACCTGAAATCACGAACGTCTTTTTCTGCATGCCTGAGAGCCATGGAATATTTTTTCTGAAATAGGGGACCCTTTAAATATAGCTCATCTATTGTCTCTTTGTTTATAAGGTATCCAATCTGTCTGTCAGAAAATCCTAATTGCTTCATTCTAAGAACATTTTCAACAGCAAGCCCCTCCTGTTTAAAGCTCTTAACAAAGGCCTTTTCCTCATCCACTATTTCTTTAAGTTGATTCAAAAACCATGGATCTATCTTTGTGAAGTTATGTATCCACTCAACGGATTTCCCAAAGTTAAAGGCCTCTCTTATGTAAAAGATTCGCTCTGATGTAGGGTAGGTGAATTCTTTTCTAAAGACAGTATCTCTTTCATCTTCCGATAGAGAGGTAAGATTGTGATGAAGTTTAATCTTGCCATCAGACCCAAAACCAAAGCGATCTATCTCAAGTGAGCGCAGAGCCTTTTGCATGGATTCCTTAAAGGTTCTGCCAATGGACATGGCCTCTCCAACGGACTTCATCTGAGTGCCAAGCCTTGGGTCTGCACCTTCAAATTTTTCAAAGGCCCATCTTGGAATTTTGACAACTACATAGTCTATTGTTGGTTCAAAGGAGGCTGGTGTTTCCTTTGTTATATCATTTGCAATTTCATCAAGGGTGAGTCCTACTGCAAGTTTTGCCGCAATCTTTGCAATGGGAAATCCTGTTGCCTTAGATGCAAGGGCAGAACTTCTACTCACTCGTGGATTCATCTCTATGACTATAACTCTTCCATCAGCTGGATTTATTGCAAACTGTATATTTGAACCGCCAGTATCAACTCCAATTTCTCGGATTATCTTAATGGCCATATCTCGCAGGTTTTGGTATTCTCTGTCTGTAAGGGTCTGCTGGGGGGCTACTGTTATAGAGTCGCCAGTGTGAACTCCCATGGGATCAAAGTTTTCTATGGAACAGATAATGACCACATTGTCATTTTTGTCTCTCATCACCTCAAGCTCAAATTCCTTCCAACCTATGACAGATTCTTCAAGAAGAACCTGATTGATAGGGGATTCATCAAGTCCTTTTTTTACCAGATCTACAAAGTCTTCTTTGTTATATACAATATTTCCTCCACTTCCTCCAAGGGTGAAGGCAGGTCTTATTATAATGGGGAGTTTAATTCTATTGAGGATTTCCATAGCTTCTTCAACAGTAGAAGCCAGACCAGATTCTGGAACGGATAAGCCTATTTTAATCATTGCCTCTTTAAAGAGCTCTCTGTCTTCGGCTTTTTTTATTGCATCAATCTTTGCTCCAATTAGTTCAACGTTATATTTTTTTAGGATCCCAAGCTCATCAAGCTTTATGGCAGCATTAAGAGCTGTTTGACCTCCAACAGTTGGAAGAATTGCATCAGGTCGTTCTTTTTCTATAATTTTTTCAATTACCTCAGGGACTATTGGTTCTATGTAGGTTTTATCTGCAAGTTCTGGGTCTGTCATGATTGTTGCAGGGTTGGAGTTTATCAGTATAACCTCATATCCCTCTTCTTTTAGGGCTTTGCAAGCCTGAGAACCAGAGTAGTCAAACTCACAGGCCTGACCTATAACTATAGGTCCTGATCCGATAATCAATATTTTTTTTATATCTTCCCTCTTAGGCACTTCTACCTTCCTTATATATATTATTGTTTGTATAAAAGCATTGTTATACTTTTTGTCAATATCAAAGCCATTTTGTGACAAAAAATAAATATCCTTAAGAATTAAGGTTTTGCAGAAAATTTTTTTGTATTTGAAAATTTGTCAATAATAATAGGCCTATCAAAGGAAATTTTACATTAAAATGCAGTAAGTGCAGCTCTTATAAAACTTGTGACAGGAGCTTGCTCTCTGGAATCCTCAATTGTATCACGCAATTCCTGAATTAGTTTTCCTGTGTCATCGTGAATTGTTCCTTCGTTGACTAATTTTGCTATTGTGCCTTCGCCCTTATTTATCTTTTCACTGAATTCCCTGAAATTTCTAATTGCAATGCGAAGATCCTCTCTGTTTTCATCAATTACCTCAGATATTTTTGAAATAGGATCCCCGATAGTTGAACCATGGAGATTTTTAACTGTATCAACAGTTTCATAGGCAATATTTTCTATAGCTGCCTCTCCTGGGTATATTACAATAATACGACCACCAATTGCTGTTTGATTTTTCAGGAGAATTTTATAATTTTCATATAAAGTAAATTTTTTAAACATTTTCATTATTACCAGAACCTTTGCATCTGGCATAAGTTCAATGGACTCTACAGTTCCTGCCTCCACTCCATTTACAAGGACCTTGTTGCCCACTGCAAGGCTTTCCACATCAGAGAATATTACAGACATCTCATAGTATTCTTTTTTGCTAAAGAATTCTCCTCTAACAATGGTAAAGTATGCCAGCACAGTCATTGCTGCCACAAATACTATTCCAACCATAAATTCATTTATTCTCTTCATAAAACTATTTCTTTTATTATATTAAAATTTTTACTTTGAAACACTTTATACCTCTATAGGTCCATGGAGTCTTCCTTCTATAAATTGCCGCACAAAGGGGTTTGTTGTATTTTTTATTTCCTCTGGTGTTCCACATTGAAGGACAGATCCTTTGTAAATCATGGCAATTCTATCTGCTATTCTATAGGCACTTTCCATGTCGTGTGTTACAACAATAGAGGTTACTTTAAGCTCATTTTTCATTTTTATTATGAGTTCATCTATTTTTGCAGACATGACAGGATCAAGGCCAGATGTGGGTTCATCATAGAGAATTATCCGCGGATTGCGAACTATTGCACGGGCAAGTCCCACTCTCTTTTTCATGCCTCCACTTATATCAGAGGGCATTTTTTCGGCAGCATCTGTCAATTGTAGCAACTCAAGCTTTTCATCTACTATGCGATCAATTTCTTCCTTTGTGCCAATTCTGTGTTCAACAAGGGGCAAGGCTACGTTTTCCCTAACAGATAGCCAGTTTATGAGAGCGCCAGATTGGAATAAAAAACCCATCTTTTCTCTTAAGTTTGCTTTTACTCTTGATGTAGCTCTGTCCATATGAATCCCATCGATGAGCACCTCTCCTGAATCTGGATTAAAAAAACCAGCTATGGCGCGCAATATAGTAGTTTTGCCAACGCCAGATTGACCAATTATAACAAAGGTTTCTCCATCTTCTATTTTAAGTGATACATCATCAAGCACAATTTTACTGCCGAAGCGTTTGCAAATATTATGCAGCTCTATCATAAAAAGCCTCCATAGAAAAGAGCTGTTATAAAATAACCCACAATGAGGATCATTAGATAAGAAGAGACAACAGAAATCCTTGTTGCACGGCCAACACCTTCTGCTCCATTTTCTGCAATGAGACCATTGGCACAACTTATGGAGGAAATTATAATACCAAAGACAAGGCTTTTGAGAAGGCCAACATACATATCTTTGAGCCAGATCGATTCATATACTCTATGATAATAGTCTTCAAATGTGAGCCCAAGTTGGAAGTAAGAGATTAAAGCTCCTCCAAAAACTCCCAGTATAACAGTATATATTGAAAGTGTTGGCAGCATTATCATCAGAGCCACAATCCTTGGCATTACAAGAAAACGCACAGGATTAATTGACATCATCTCAAGGGCATCGATTTCCTCAGAAACCTTCATTGTGGCAAGCTCTGCTGCCATGGCTGCACCAGAAAAGGCTGTGAGAATAATACCAGTAAGGAAAGCCCCCATCTCCTTATTCATTACATTTATCATCAATGTAGGGACTACATCCTGCTGCCCCCATCTTTTTAGCTCAACACCTGTATGGAGAGAAAGTATCATCCCACCAAAGAGAGCAACAATTGAGCAAACAAGCATGCTTTTTATACCAGAGACATACATTTGTTTTACAATTTCTCTTCTCTTTGCAAAGGCAAATCTCATCTGCAGTAAGGCCTTAAAAAACAGAACAATTGTAAATCCGGAAAACCATATTTGATAGAGCATCTTTTGGCCAATGGAATGGAAAAAACTATAGATGCTCTTTTCCTTAGCTATGTTTTCCATTTAAAAGCAATTCCTCTCAATATAAAAGTTTTGAGAATAAGAGTCATTATTTAAATCCGAGTGATTATAATTAAAACCACAGAGCTTTACATAATGCTCTGACTGAGTCTCATAGTTACTAATATCTTCGTCTATATTATTGGAAATTTCAAGGTCTTTATCCCCCTCTCCGATTCGCAAGGGAAGCCAGAAAAATTTCAAGAATTTGCCTTGAGAGTTTTTCTCATAGCCAAAGGAATTGAGGAGAAAAGTGGCTTTTGTAACTGTTCCTCTTTTGGAACTATAGCTTACAATTAGAGGTATTTTCATTTTGAAAAACTCTTGACTCCATACCTGATAATAGGTTCTAAGCAAAATTCCAAGGTGCTTCTCTCCATTTTCTTTAACTCTGTATTCAAAGATAGTCCAAAATGGCTGGTAAAGCTTCTCGTATCCCATGGTGTCTCTGAATGGCAGGAGAGAAAGTATATTGATTCCATACATGCCTCTGTCATTCCATTCAATCTGTAAAAGAGGCCAGAGTTTAAAGTAACCCCATGAATTGCCATAGTATTCATGAGTTTTAAGGTAATCCCTTTTAAAATACCACATAATTATACAGATAAACTTATAATCAGAAGTATAACTTTCTGTTTCTTTTTGAAGCGTGAAATATAAAGGCGTTACAAAAAAAGTTTTACTATTTTCATAGTGGTATTTTCCATAGAAAGGGAAGAAGATTCTGCTGTAAACCTTTGGTCTGTCGCAGTCTCGTATTTGGACAAAGGGCCATGGCAGATTGTAAGATCTATCATTTGTTTTTTTATTGTAGCCCCATGAGAAAAATGGCCACAGTATTGTAGTTGCCTGAAAATCTCCGCTGTCGCTCCATTTTTTTCCATAGAAAGGGAAGAAGAAAAAGGTATAGTGAGTATCATTTTTCAAATAGAGCTCTCTATAATTGATAAGCAGCAGCCATGAGTAGTTATCATACCATCCATCTTTATAATTATGAGCATAAAAAGGCAGAACTCTAAAATCTCCTCTTTTATCCCCTTTGCCCCAGGCAATAAAGGGCCAAAAAATAGCTTTAGCCTCATAATCTTTAAATTCAAATTCAGTATAAACTGGTATAAGGGCAGCAAGTCCAAGGAAGAGGCTTTGCCATGAGAAAATAGAAGAAGGAGGAAATAGAAAAAAGAGAGTAAAAAAAGGGAAAACCCATGGAGAAATTCGATCATAGCCAAATTTGCCCCTTATATTTCCACCAATTGGATAAACAAAGAGATAGTTATCCTCATGAGAAGTTCCACTACCGTAGAGATATAGAGGAAAAAGCCCTGAGTCATAATCATCTCCCTTTTTAGTGTGAGAGTAGCTATCTGAACCATATAATCCAAAAAATCCCTTTACCACATCCTTTGTCTCATCTTTATATCTCCAAAAAAATAGAGGCATGAGGGATGCCTGAAATAGCTTTCCAGAGCCTTCTGATTCAAGAAGAAAGGGCCTATAGACTACAGTTTCTGCTTTTTCATCACTGGAATATTCATAAAAAAACCAGAACCAATCAGGGCTTTCCTTTTCAGTGGAAGTTCTGGCAAAGGAAGCCTCTCCATAAAGCAAGGATAGGAGAATTAAAAATATAAAAAATGTTTTTGTCTTAAAATTTTTCAACATAATATCCTGTTAAATCCTCAAATAAATAATGAGGATTTTAATCTGTGCCATTTTTATAATAAATTCATAAAAATGTAAAGTCTTTACAGGAAAATTATTTTTTTGCATAAGTATAATTTTTATTATCTGATTAATTAAATTTATCCTTGCTACATGTCAACTCAAAAAATATACTATAAAAATTAGGATAAAACATCAAGATTTGATTGACATCACCTTATATTAAGATTATTTTATGATTGTTTAAAAAATGCGGAGGATAGTATAATGAAAAAAATATTACTGCTGTGTTTTGCACTCATTGCAATACCTCTATTTTCTCAAGAAGGGACTGAAGCTAAGAAGGAAGAGGTGAATCAGGTCTTTCAGAAGGTTTATACAGAAATTACTCTGGAGGATTTTGAAAACACACAATATGGTCCTGACAATCTAAAATTTATAAAGTCAAAAGAGCAGGAGGGCTCTATTCAAATAAGGGATCAGTATCCTGCTGAGTTTAATAACTCCAAAAAATATCTCGGAGTAAAGGTCTATGGTAAAAAAGGGGATACCTTTCAGATTTTTCCTGCAAAGCCCCTGGAGATTAACAAATATTGTAAGTCCATATCAATCTGGGTTTATGGAAAGAACTTTTCCGCAGAGCTTTTTATGATTTTACAGGATGCCAATGGGACAAATCACAGAATTTCTTTTGGGAAGCTAAACTTTCTTGGTTGGAAAAAACTCACTGTTAATTTAGACAGCAGGATCAAGCAGCAGGATCAATACCTTGAGCAGGAAAGAAAGCTCAGGATAATGCACATACAGTATCAACCAGCAAATCAGACGATTCATCCTCAGTGGCAGTATTTTTATCTTGATGATATAACAGCAACTGTTAGAGATAAGTATAAAGACAAGCAAAGTGATGAGTGGTAATATACTTTTATTCTTTGCTTGAGTGATATTTTTTAGTCACCTCCTGTAGTGGGGAAACCATAAGTTTCCCTGTTACAGGATTTTTTATAGAGATAAAGTCTATGTCATAAATTTTTTCTAAGAGTTTATTATTTAATTCTTCTGGTTTTCCATCAAAGAGGATTTTCCCTTTTTTTAGAGCAACTATTCTGTTACAGAAATTCAAGGCAGTATTAAGATCGTGTATGGCACATACTATGGTTGTCCCCTGGTGGTTAAACTCTTTGAGCAGATTCATTACCTCCACAGTATGCCTGTAATCAAGGTTAGAAACAGGCTCATCAAGAAGCAAAATATCCCTACTCTGGAGGAGAGCTCTTGCAATTTGAACAAGCTGAAATTCTCCAGAGGAAAGTGTTGTTATGATTCTTTTGCTAAGATCATCAATGCCTGTCTGCTTTATTATCTCACTACAGATGTTTTGCTTTATTTTGGAGAGGGCTCTTCCATGAGGAAATGATCCAAAGGAGACAAAGTCTTTAACTAAAAAATCTGGAATAATTCCATTGATATTTCTAACAACAGCCATTTGAGATGATAATTTTTTATGACCTATATTGAGTATATTTTGTCCTCTGAGTCTTATCTCGCCACTGTATGGTTTTAGAATCGAAGACAAAAGCTTAAGCACAGTGCTCTTGCCTGCTCCATTTTGCCCTATGAGGCAAAGGAAATCTCCTTTATATATCTCCAGGGATAAATCTGTGATAAAGTTTTTTTTGTTATATCCTGCAGATACGTTGCTGCACTGGAGTATAATTTCTTTCATTCTGATGTAGACCTCTGGCGGAAAATAGTCATAAAGAAAAATAATCCCCCAAGGAGTCCAGTTATAACTCCCACAGGTAATTCATAGGGTGAGATTATGCTTCTGGAAATGGAGTCGCATATAACAAGGAAAGCACCGCCGCATAGAGCAGAGAAGGGAATTGAATAAAAAGTCAAAGAGGAGGATAATGGCCTTATTATATGTGGAATCATAAGACCAATAAAGGGTATTATGCCTCCCATTAAAACAGAAAGAGCAACAAGCACAGAGGTAAGTAAGAATATTAGCAAGACTTCCCATGGATTTACTCCTGAGGTTTTTGCAAAATCATCACCAAGAGAGATTAGATCTATATGTCTATGAAAAGACCATATTGCCAATATAAAAAGTGGTGCAAGGTATATAGAGAAAGCAGCGTTATTGGCTGAGTTTAGATCCCCCATCATCCATATTATTATTTTATGAACGCTTTCACTTTTGGCAATGGCAAAGATTAACATTACGCAGGATGAAAAAATAAAGCTCAAGGAGATCCCTGATAATATAAATGAAGATGTAGAGCCAGAAAAATTAGAAATTAAAGAACTCAGTATAAAAATAGCAAGAATGCTTCCTCCTATGGAAAAAAAGATCCCATAATGAGGTGGAATGGCAAGGACAACAGAAATAGCATATCCCAGTGCAGCTCCGCCAGATATACCTGTTATAAAGGGATCTGCCAGGGGATTTCTAAAAAAGGATTGAAACACAACTCCGCATACAGCCAAAGAACTCCCTGAAATAAAGGCTGTAATTACCCGTGGCAGGCGTAGTCTTGTAATTATTTCAGTGGATAACAAATCACTTTTATTATAAAAGATTTTTATGGGATTGATTGTTTCGCTGCCGAGAGATATGCCTATTGCAATACTTACTGCTGATAAGAGGAGTAGGGTAAAAAAAACTATAGTCTTTTTCATTTTTTTATGTTTTTTATGAGTTCTGAAATTTTCTTAACAGATTCCACATAATCACGGGGAGTATAATATGGCAAGTTTTTATCATCTGAAACAAAAATATTATTTTTGTAAATAAAAGAAACAGATTTAAAGTCGTTCAAAGTATTTCTTAGATAATTAGCATCAAAATTAAGCATTACTATAACTGCATCTGCCTTTTTAGTCAGTAAAGCCTCAAGTGTTATTAGAGGGTATAGTCTGTCACTGTTTTCAAATACGTTGATAGCTCCAGCATCTTTAAGTATTTTTGAGATATAAGATCTACCACCTGCTACAATGATGGGATTTCCAGATACAAGAAATGCTACTTTACCCTGTTGCTGAGTTTTTTTTATTAAATGGAGCATTTCCCTGTATAAGGAAATTTTTTTTATAGCCAGATCTTTTTTGTTAAATAAACTACCAAGTGTGATATAGTTTTGTTCAATGGAATCAAAATCTTTTCCTGATGGAAGAACCAATACATTTATGCCTAAGTAGCGAAGTATATTGGCTTTATTTACAATTAACTCATCCTCTGTAGTTATGACTATATCTGGTTTGAGATTTAGAATTTTTTCTATGTCAAAGGATACATAGCTTCCTATAATTTCAATATTGCATTTTTCGTCTATGGAGTTTGATGTAATTCCAATGAGCCTTTCTTTTTCTTCCAGATCAAATATCATTCGCGTGACAGATGGTGACAGAGACACTACCTTATGAAATTCATTATAGCCATAGGGCTTTTCTGTTTTGTTATAGTTGACTATCCACGATAGCAAAATTAAAATCAGGTATAGTACTACAAAACTTGAAATTATAAGTAAGCGATTTTTCATTAAAGGCTTTTAAAATACAGAGGGTGAAATAGTATCAATTGCTTTTATACAAGAGTAACTATTTTTTCTTCTCTTGCACATTCAATGCAATATCTTATACCTTCTTTTCTTCCTTTTATAGGTATATAGAAGTGATTTAATTTATTTATATCTTTTCCGCAGCGTGCACATTTCATAAATCTATCCCCTGAAATGTATTTTTCATATTATCGGCAGAAGTGGATATTCTTTTAAAAAATTTATCAGCTTTCTTTATCTATTTAACTTTGTTGTCTGTTAAAATTTTTCTTTGTTTTTTTGATAAAAATTTGCAGTAGCTCCAAAGTGTATTATTTTTCTAATAATACCTTAGAATCTTTTTCAGTGATAACATTATACTTCTACCATCTGAGGTAGAAGCACTGTTGGGTTGAAAAAACTTAAGGGATAAATGAGCCTGTAGTTTAAGAAACTGTTTCTTTTATGGATAATTCGTAAAAATATATTGAAATTTTAGGCAAATAGCATTAACTGTAAAAAATTGTCTTTACAGTTTAAGAGCTTTTTCTTAAATCTGAAATATCATTTTTACTTTTAAAGGAGGGGCCTTTATGCCGCCAAAGGCAAAGAGCACAACCAAAAAAGTCAACAAAAGCGCAAAAAAAACAAATCTTATGAAATTATACAATCATATGAATAAGCTTTCAATAGATGCTGTTGATAATGAGGTCTTAAAAAGGTTTAAGATGCTTATTGACGCATGTGAAGAGGATGTTCCCAAAAATGATATAGATCAACTTATGGGGGATCCAAAAGGCACAGATACTTCAATATTCCCTGAGGGTCTTCAGCCCTATATAAAGCACTATGTTTTTATGACAAAAAGAAATCTTAAAAAACAATAATTTTTTATGATAACAGTTAGACTCAAAGTTTTTGCATCCCTTAGAGATATCTGTGAATTTTCAGAAAGGGAAATTCAATTAAGTGACTCTATGTCAGTAAATAAATTTTTAAGCTACATTGTTGAACAATTTCCTGCTTTAAAGGCTAAAGAGGAATATCTTCTTGTTGCTCTTAATGAAGAGTATTGTGACAGAAACTCTCTATTGAAAGATGGCGATGTTGTGGCAATATTCCCACCAGTAAGCGGAGGTTAAGGTGAAGAAGATTTTTACTCAGAGAGAACCAATAGAGATTGGCCTTATTTTAGCAGAAAACTCCATGCCCCATGATGGCTCTGATGTTGTTTTTATAGGTAAGGTGAGAAACAACTCCAGATCAAAAGAAGTTTTATTTATTGACTATGAAATTTATGACTCAATGGCAATTAAGGAGATGAGCAAAATTGCAGATGAGGCCATTGAGAAATGGAATCTAAGCAGGGTTATAATAATTCATAGATATGGAAGAGTAAATATTGGAGAAGCTTCGATCGTTATAATAACATCCTCACCTCACAGGGAAGAAAGCTACTCAGGCTCTCGATATATAATTGATGAAATTAAAAAGCGAGTCCCTATATGGAAAAAGGAGTATTACACAGATGGATCTGAGTGGATAGGAGACAGAAACTGATCATTCAACATAGCTCTCTCCATCTCTCTTCAATGTGATCACACCATTTTCCTCAAGGTATCTCATTATATCAACAATCTTTGCTCTGCATTCTTCAATCTCAGAAAGTCTTACTGGGCCCATAAGGTTCATTTCATTTATAATTTCTGTAGCCCTGTTTTGGCTCATATTACGGAGAAATTTGAATTTTATATCATCAGTTGCACCCTTGAGCGCTTTGGCAATGAGGTAGTCGTCATTTATTTCATCTATGAGTATTCTCATCTCAACATTTGTCAGGTTTGCAACATTTTCAAATGTAAAAATTCTTTCGGCAAGTTCCCTTGAAATTTCTGGAATAGATATATCTATATTATTTAGAAGTTTTTTCTCCTGCTCGCTGCTCATATGGGATATAATGCTTAACAGAGAGTCAATCCCCCCAGCCATAAGTCCATCGGAGCTTTGTTTTTTGTATTCGTTATATCTCTTTTTAATTGCACGGGCAACAGCAACAGCTGCCTCCGCAGAATGACCTTTTAGCTTTGCAAGGCGCAGTGCAACATCTTTGGCAACTTTTGTATCAAGTGATTTTAGAAGTTTGCCCCCCTTTTTGGGGTCAATGTATTTCATAATTAGAGCAATTACCTGAGGCGGCTCATCTTTTATCAAATTTATAAAATCTCCATCAGGTATATTTTCTATGAATTTAAAAGCAGACTCAGCGTCTCTGTTTTCTATTTTTTTTATAAGCTCCTCTGCCATCTCTTCACCAAAGGTATCAGAAAGTAGCCTTTTTGCTCTATTTTTGCCACCGTATAGATTTTTAGAATTTCTTTTTAATTCTATGATAAATTCTCCAATTAGCTCCTCCTTTTCTTCAGGTGGAAGGGATTGCATCTTTATCATCTCTTTGCTAAGTTTTTCAATACTCTCCTCATCAAGGTGTTTCATTATCTCTGCAGCAATTTCAGCACCCAGTATCACAAGAAGAGCTGCAGCTTTTTCTGTGCCAGTCATATCAAATATGGATTTCATAAATTCCGCCGGATATTCTATAAAAGATAAATTTATTCAAGAAATATTATAAGCATTAGAAATTTATTCTTGAAAAAAATCAATAAATTATCGTTAATAAATACAAGCATATTTTGTGCTGGAGTTATTATTAAATGTAAAGGATTTTTCTTGGCATTTTATGGCAGTGGTTACAGGGGACATATCATACCAGAATGAGATAATAATGGCAATAAACTCCGAGAGCGATATTGTCTTTGTTACTTACTCTTCTATTGAAAAGACAGAGGAGAAGATTAAGTTTGCTCTTGCAAAAATTTTTGAGAAATACGATAGGGTTGATCTCTTTACGCCAATTTTTTCCTGCATAAAAGAATTAATATCCAATGCAACAAAGGCAACAGCAAAAAAGATTCTCATTGACGATGGAGTAATCAAAAACCCCAATGATCCTCAAGAGGTTGTAACAAAGGTAAGGAAGATTTTAAACGAAAGGGCTCTTCTGGAATATGGGCTTAAGGCTAAAAGATATAATCTTTCAACAAGGATTTATTTTAAGGTATATAAACGCCATCTTTTTATAGAGGTTATAAACAATATCCCATTATCCAAAAAAGAGATGGATAAAATTAATGAGAGAATAAGAAAATCTACAAAATACGATAACATTGCACAGTTTTTTATTGAAAACCCGGATCCAGAAGCAGAGGGTATGGGACTTGGGCTTTCTATGGTTGTTGTGCTACTTAAAAATATAAACATACCCAGTAAGAATTTTGTTGTCTCCACAGATGGTGTCTCAAAGACATACGCTAAGATTCTTGTCCCAATGACATAGAATTTATTCTATCTTTTTTGCTCTGCGATTTTTTAAAGGATATATCACAGAAGAGGTATACAGTTCATTCATTAAGTCGGGATTGTCAGGCTCTGCATAGCATATAAAGGTATCGGATTCCTTTACAGTAAGAAGTTCAACGTAGCGTTGCAGGTCCTTTGTTTTGCGTGATGTGGTAGTTCTGAAATATATCAACTGACTGCCATTTTTTATTCCATCAAAAAGTCCAAGGTTTACTATTATGCCTTTTTCTTTTATCTTTATAGCATGGCCGCTGTATGGTATAATGTCATAGAGCCTGGTTGCTACAGATAGAGAAATTTCAGCCACAGCCTCTTTTCCTTTTGTCGATTCAGAGAACTCCGCTATTATAAAATCCCTCTGCAAATCAAGGAGCTTACAGTTGAGCTTTATGTAATCCTCAACCTCTGCAATATCACCAAAGAGAATGTAGTCAATCTTTTGATTATTGGCCTCAGAGTATTCTTTTATCTTTTTTATGCTCTTTGCGAGGTTGTCACCATTAGTTTTTAATATTGATGCAATTTCTTCTCTGTCTTTAATATTTATAGCCTTCATTCTGCCATTTTGGTGAAGGGCAAAGGTAATATTCCTTGCAAGAGTTTTTCCTGCATCAAAATGGTTAAGGATTTTCCCATTGGTGTCAAAATTCATTACCAGAACAACAGGGACATCTCGTTGAATGTCCTCAAGGGTATATCCTTCCCTATAGTCAAGGCGATCACGCCTTTTCATAATCTCTATATTTAGCATTTCCTGATATTTGATCTCTGGATATTGTCTCAGTAGATTTTTTATCTCATCAATCATTATGGCATTATAATCAAGTATGGAGTAGTAGTTTATCAATCTCTCTCTTACCTCTTTGTTGATAGGATTTAAAAGAAGAGCTCTTCTGAGATAATATATCACCTTATTGTGCAGTGATTCCCTTAAGGATTTATCTGCCAGTGCGATGTTTTCCCCTGAGAGCATAACCCTTGTGGGGTGTGCACTTTTAAATTCCTTTAGCACAAGAAAATCTTCCAGCTTGCTTCTTACTATAGAATCAGAGGGATTTGCCTTATAGAGTTTTAGAAGATTTTCTGCGCTTTGATTTTTATCTCCAATAAATTCATAGGCAACAGCTTGAGCATATAGGAGAGCAGGATTTTTTAGAGTCCCTTCTGCTTTTTTAAGGTAATTGAGAGCTGCAGTGCTTTGATTCACAACATCTATGGTAGAGCCTGATATGGTAGCCTCATAGATTTTATTCTCAAGATCGTATAGCTCAATGAGCCCCATTTCAAAGTTTGCAATAAAATAATCAGGCTTTATTGACAGGGATTTTGCATAGTATTCCCTGGCTTCAGTAAGAGAGTTTTCGTCATTTTCCAGAATATAATTTTTAAATAGTATTCTTCCGTAACGGGCAAATCCCACTGGAGATTGTCCCTTAGCATCAATTGCCTTCTCTACAAGTTCACGAGCTTCTTTTAATCTACCTTCTTCTGTTTTTATATCAGCAAGTAAAAGTAAAGATTCAAAGTGGTATGGATTTATCTTAAGTATTGTGTTAAGTCGTCTTTTTGCCCATAGCTTTTTATCCATCTTATAATAAGAGTAAGCAAGTCCATAATGGGCCTCCAGTGAGGATTCCTTTATTGCAAGAGCTTTTTCAAAGTAAGAGATAGAATCAGAAAATCTTCCTGTTTCTGCAAGAATCATTCCAACACCTGTTAAAGCATCAACTGATTGATTGTCGAATTTTAACACAGAGGTAAACATATCAAGGGCTCTATCATAGATTCCTAAGGAGAGATATGCTTTACCTGCGCCAAGTCGTGAATCCACATAGGAGGGATTGAGCCGTATGGATGCCAGAAAATTATATAGGGCCTGATTATAATCTTCATTTTCGAGATTTTTCCAGCCAGATTGATTTAGACTTATGGCATTTTCAGCACTCTCTCCTCTAAAAATATGATGGCTAAAGGAGATAGATAAGATTATGCATAAAGAAAAACAAAGAATTAGCGATCGGCCTCTATTCAAGGATTATCCCTCCTTTCTATGTTATGTCACATCATGCTTTGCAAAAATTTAAACCCCAGTAGGAGTTCTTTCATAATGAAGAGTAATCAGGCATAAGTCAACTAATATTTGGAATTGACAAAAAAAGCACAAAAAAGAGATTATTGAAAAGTATGAAAAAGTCACTGGAAAAGCGAATTCTTGATATACTTGAATGGCCTCTTATTGAGGAAAAATTGAGAGATCTCTGCGCCTCAGATCCTGGAAGGAATTTAGTTTTTAGATTAAGACCTATTCCTGAGCATAAAATAAAATCTCAGATGGCAAAAATTTCTGCACTTAAAGATCTCATTTTAAGAGGGGATAGTCCTCCTCCAGTAGCAATTGATGACATATCTCTTTATGCTGCAAGGGCAGGGAAGGGCGGTATTCTTGAGCTTGAGGAGCTTTTTAAAATAAGGAGATTTGTTCATCTCTCTGAAAAAATAAAGAGTTTTCTTTTTGAAGTTTATGATCAATTTCCCCCACTGGAGGATGAATATTCTAAGATAGCATCTCTTGCAGAGCTAAATAGCATTCTTTCTTCCTCCATAACCGATGAGGGAAATATAAATGAGGGAAAATATCACATTTTAAAGAAAATAAGGAATGAAATACATAGTACCAGGCAAAGTCTTGAAAAGAAAATTTCTTCCATCATTCATTCCCCAGAAAATGAGAAAATTATCCAGGAAAAAACTTATACAACAATAAACAGCAGATATGTTCTCCTTGTAAAATCCAATCAGAGAGGGAAGATAAAGGGAAATCTCCACGATATATCCGCAAGCGGTGCAACTGTCTATATAGAGCCTGCTGAGTTGACAGAGCTTAATAACAATCTTGTTATGTTAGAAAAGGAACTCTCTCTGGAAATACAGAAGATCCTTGCTGACCTTTCTTTTGCTGTTGCACAGAACCACTATGTTTTGCTTTCCAATCTTAGAACTCTTACCTATTTTGATTTTATTACAGCTGCTGCAAAATTTAGCATAAAAACAAGGAGCAATGCACCTAAAATACTTTCTGTCCCTGCTTTGAAACTTTATGGTGCAGCCCATCCACTTTTGCGAATTATGCAGCCAGAGACTACTATTGCAAATGATGTCAATCTTGGGATAGATTTTAATTGCCTTATAATATCAGGTGCAAATACAGGTGGAAAAACTGTAATGCTAAAGACAATTGGCCTCTGTGCTTTATTTGCCATGTATGGCCTTCATATTCCTGCTGGGCCTGATTCTGAGATCGGAATTTTTGATAACATAATGGCTGATATTGGTGATGATCAAAATCTATCTCAGTCACTTTCGACTTTTTCTGGGCAGCTAAGTATTATAAATGATATATTACAAAAGGCAGATCATAGGACCTTGGTTATCATAGATGAGATTATTGTTGGTACAAATCCACGTCAAGGCGCTGCTCTTGCTCAGGCCATACTTGAAAATATGATAGAAAGAGATTGTAAAATAGTTGTATCAACTCACTACACAGAGCTAAAAGAACTGGCTGTAAATGATTCAAGATTTCAGAATGCCTCTGTAACTTTTAATCTGGATACACTGAGGCCAACTTATGAGCTTAAAATAGGCATACCAGGTATAAGCTATGCACTGGAGATAGCCAGAAATTTTGGCATAAGCGATTCTGTTTTGAACAGAGCAAGGCAGCTTATTGATAGCAAAGAAACCTCTATTGAGGCCTTAATTGAAAAGGTCCAGAGATATGAAGAGGAAATACTGAAAGAAAAAGAGAAGGTCAAAAACCTTTCTGAGGAGCTTCTCCTTGAAAGGGAAAAAATAGAAAAAAAACAGCAGGAGCTCCAGAGGCTTATTTTTGAAACAAAGAAAGGCAAGGGCATTGATTTCCTTGATGAACTGTCTCAATATAGAGAGGCTATAGCAAGGCATCTTGAAAATCTTCAAAATCTTGATCGCAATGCTGCAAATAATCTCTCTCAGGAAATTTCAAAGATAAGAGAGAAAATAACAGAGCAACTTGCTGAAGAAACAAGGGAGAGATATTCAGATGAACTGGAGCCCCTGGATCCACAAAGGGCCTGTAAGGGTATGGCAGTTTTTATTGCTACTATAGAGAAGGAAGGGGTTCTTGATGATCTGGATAGCTCTGGTAAAACAGCACAGGTTATTCTTGGTGGCACAATTAAGGCAAGGTTTAATCTCAAGGATCTATTTATATTGCCCAAAAGCACTCCAGCGGATAAAAAGGGGGCAATTAAAATAAAGCAATCTATGCCTGAGATAGATCCAATCCCCTGCACAATACAGACATCATATAACACTATAGATCTCAGGGGGATGAGAGTAGAAGATGCCTTGATTTCTCTGGATAGGGAACTTGACAGAATGGATAGAAACAATATTGGAACTGTAATTATAATACATGGCCATGGAACAGGAGCCTTAAAACAAGCTATAAGGGATGCTCTCAAGATGAATATCTATGTGCGAGATTTTAGACCGGGGGAATATGGAGAGGGAGGAGATGGTGTAACTGTAGCAAGACTAAGGTAACAGCCACACTATAGCATTTTTTAATTTTTTAATTGAGAATTTTTTCTAAGATAACTTTTGTTATCATATAAGTTGGTTTTATGCCTTCTTCACCTAAAGGGCCAGATGCAAGAGTCTGACCGCTTATTATTGGGTTGTCAGAGGCATAATAGGCATATCTGACCTTAACGTCTCTGCGAATGTGGCCTCTGATCATAGCAGCGCTTATTGCCCTATGGTAATGGCCACCTTCCATTTCAAGCCCAATGGCCTTCCAGCTTGATTTCTGGAATTTTTCTAGAACGTCTTTATTTTGTAGAGATGTTCCAAGAACTGTAACTATTGGGCCAACATAAACAGGTATTGAACCATCAAAATCTTTAGGACCAAGATCATTTTCAACAATATAATTGTGTGGGTTGCCTTCAAATACATGAGCTGTAGGTAGCATTATATCGCCTTTTTGTCCAGGGAGTATTCCTGCTTTTCCCATTATAGAGATTGAGCGTACATTAAGAAAATGTTCCCCATCCTTTGAAATGTATGGGCTGAGCAACTCATCCATAACCTCGTAGGCTTGAGCACCAAAGGCATAGTCAAGGACAATAATAACAGGGCTGTTGTCTCCAAAAGATGTGCTTATTTGCAAATCAGGATGGACATATAGGTTTTTGCATTTTGCTGTATCAATAATTTGAGCGTCAATTGCAAATCCAGATAGATCTGGTAGTTCATGCAATCCATGGTTTATGGCAAAGCTTTTTATTCTGTCTTGGCTATCTCTTGTGCGGGTGATAAACTCATATAAATCTGGGGTTTCGTTTTTGAATCTATCCTTTAACGCAGCGAATCCATAAAGTGCATTGACAACACTGTGCATGTTGGCACTTATAATGTGGACAGATCTATTTTGTAGTCCAAGTGCGAGGATTTTATCTTTCAGGTTATTTGCCCAGACCCTACCAAATTTGTGTCTTCCAATCATATCTCTAAGAGATGGAGTAAAGTAAATAGTAACCATGCTATCTTTATCAGTATCATCTGCCAGAGCTCTTTTCCCAAGATTATAAATTATCTTAAAAAGACCGCTGTTGCTGTTCCTGTCCTTGCGACCTGCTTCCATGTAAAGGTATGTTTCTTTTGTCTCCTGAAAGGTTCGTCCCAGTATGATAGATAGATTCCATAGAGCTCTATCGAGTTCAGACCCTTTAAGCTCACCTGAGTTGACGTGATTTTCAAGGAGTGACCATTCACGGGAAAGTCTGCCATTTTCATCATAGATCTGTTTTTTTATTTTGTGAGATTCTATATTCAAAAAAGTCAGATGTGTCAAAATATCGTATATTTCGCTCATCCCTTGAGTTATTACAAAGTTCATTTCTCTTTCGCTTATGCGATAAGAGACTCTGCGTCTTTTTGAAGGGATTATTTTTTCAAAGGCAGTGTGTTCCAGTTGTTCCTCGGCTGTAAGTATTATTCTGTTACACTCCTCTATTCCTCTTGGGAGTCTGTCCATAACATATTCAAGACCTTTGAGTTCTATAATTCGAGGATCATTCATTGTTCCGTAAATTTCTGGTGAAAGCATTTTTAAAGCCTCTTCCAGAGTTTGGCCAGATCTACCAGAGGGCTTATAGTATCCTCTAAGGGATAGGGCATCTGCAACAGTTTTAAACATCCTGATTGCGATTCTTCCCTTTTGAGCCTTAGTAATATTTTCCATAAAAACTCCCATCAAAGAAATTAAGATCACAGTTGAATTTTTTGCAAGCCTGTATTTCTGCAGGCTTTATTAGTAATAATTACCACATATAAGGAAAAGTCGAAGGGTTGCAAGAAAAAATTTATTTAGATGTTCCCCTCATTTTTCTATCTTGTGACCGCTTTTCTTGTGAAATTCATGTCTGATTGACATATTTTGTGTAAATCTGATATAGTTCATTTCTTTATTTGAGTAACACTTGTGTAAGCTGCGCTATTTTTTTAAAAAACAGGGGATTTGTGTTAAATTTGTGTTGACTTACGGGGAATCCTGTTTTTCAATACTCATATCAATAGGAGTTTACCCTTCTTCCTGAAGTTGACAGTGATGCCTGACTCAATACAGCAGAGAGGCTTAGATCGTTTACTGAGAACAAACCCCTTCTCTTGATCGACGGAACCATCAGTATCACAGCAAGCTTAGGAGTAGCTGTTTTTTATGGTGATGACATAGACCTTGATGAACTTATAAGGAGGTCGAGAAAGCCATGTATGAAGCAAAAAGCAAAGGGAAAAATCGCTCAGCAATATATATTCAAAAGAGCGGTAATGTTTAAATTATGCTTCGAAAGAGGAATAGTAACGCTTAAATTTGTTTTCAGCAATATCAGTGGGCAACGATTATTTTTATATGGATTAAATATGAAACTCTATAAATTTCTGCTCCCCCTATTAATAATAGCCATACCGGCAGCTGCCATCAAAGCAGACGAATGGTTTGATCCCACAACATATGAGAAAAAGGTTCAGGCTGAATTTTCAGCAGCGGAATTACTCCCTATCGGGGATTTCAGCGATCTTTACAAGATAGGCTTCGGTGGCATGTTTGATCTTTCTTATGTAGCTCAAAGGCAGCAGAACTATAGATTTTCATTGCGGATAGGATACTTCTACCTTATTGCAGAAGAGGAGACCGATGACGGCTATAAAACAGGAATAAGCGAAGGTTTCATTATACCTTTCCTTTTAAACTACGAGTACAGGATGTCTGTTTTTTTCTATAAACGAGTGAAGATAGCCCCCTCCCTGGCATTCGGCCCCTCCATAAACAGGGCGGTTTATGATGACAGATCAGGGACAATTGAAGATGGCGTACCTACAGGGCACGCTGCGTTAAAAGATAAATCAGTTATGAGCATTGAGCTAGTGTTAGATTCAGATGTTAATCTTTACCAGAAAGCGGTTTCGCGGGTTATTCCACCGGTTATGACGGTACAGTTGCAAATTTCAACAGAGACTGCAACCTGGACATGCTGACTGTTGCATCTGACAAAAAAACTGTTTAATTCCCTGTCAAGGTGCTATAATAAATAATAAATCAGGAGGAACTTTGACATGGACAAATGATTTAATTTTGAAGAAGCAGTGGAAGAATTGCTCAGGGAAGAAATTAACAGGTAAAGATGGAATATTAACTCCCTTGATAAAATTTTTAGTGGAAACAGCACTTGAAGCAGAAATAAGTATGCATCTAAATTCTGAGGATTTCCAAGATAAGCCAAACCGTCGTAATGGTTATAATAAGAAGACCATGAAAAGTTCATCAGGTACTTTTGAATTAAACATTCCAAGAGAAAGAAATGGTGAATTTGAGCCTCAACTAGTAAAAAAACATCAAACAACCTTAAGTGATGAAATAGAGGGTAAAATTTTATCTATGTATAACTTCAGGGATGACTTATAAGGATATTTCATCACATATAACAGAGCTGTATGGAATAAACATATCACCAGGAACAATTAGTGAAATTACAGATAAAATAATTGCTAAAGTTAAAAGGATAATGAAAATGACATGAAATTATGAACACTACCCATATACAGAGTTATCTGTATATGAACAAAAAAGTTTATTTAGATGTTAATGTATAAACTCCATCCCATTTCTTGGAAGGTGGTTTTTTCATAAATTCTTCACATCTTGCAATATATGTTTTTGATGGACTATCATCAGGTAAAATTTTCAGTGCTTCAGTAAAGGCACTGTGTGCCTTTTTCCATTGGCGCTCTTGAAAGAATTCAAGTCCTTTATTGTAATGTTCAAGGCAGTCATACACATATTGAGGCAAAGTTCCTTTTTTACCGAGCAGTTCATAAATTGCAACAGGCTCAGACTTGCCTACAACTTTTATTATATCAAGCTTTCGTGCTTCAATATGATCTTTTGCTCCTCTGTATGTGTTTTCACTTATCATTGCTGATGTTCCATAAAACTTATTTGCCCCTTCAAGCCTTGAGGCAAGGTTAACAGAATCTCCCATTGCTGTGTAGTCCATTCTGAGTCTGGAACCCATGTTGCCTACAACTGCTTTTCCTGTATTCATACCCATTCGCGCAGAAAGTGCATATTGCCCCATAGCTTTCCAGTGTTCCTGTAATTCTCTCAGTCTTCTTTTCATGTCAATTGCAGCAAGGCAAGCTCGTAATTCATGGTCGACATAGGGTTGAGGTGCACCGTAAAAAGCCATGATCGCATCTCCCTCATATTTATCAACAGTTCCTCCATGGGAAATTATAATGTCTGTCATTTCTGATAGATATTCATTTAGCAAAGACACAAGCTCTGGAGGCGTGAGCTTTTCTGAAATGGTTGAAAATCCCGCTACATCAGAAAAGAAAATTGTAATTATTCGCTCTTCTCCACCAAGCTCCAGAGTCTCTGGATGAGCAACTATCTGTTCAATAACATCAGGAGCCAGGTATCTGGAGAAGGCACCTTTTATGAATCTTTTTTGGCTTTCTTCGTTTATGAGTTTTATTGATATAATGAAAGTTGCAGGGACAATAAAAGCAAGATTCAGCCCTAGTTGTTCAATCCATACATTGTGAAATGAAAATAAATAAAAGCAGATAATATTAAGCAAAATAAAGCCAGAAGTAGCCACAGTGAGAGATTTTCGAGAGTCAAGCTTTTGAATTATAAACCCGGAGATAAGGGCTATGATAAAAATCATAAAGATTGAAAAAGCTGTGGACACTCTTTTGATGTATTCGTTATTTATGATTGTGTTTATTGTATTGTGATATGTTCCAACACCAGGATATTCGTTATGAAGAGGGATTGATGCAATATCGTGAGTTCCTGTTGCAGTGAGTCCAATTATTCCAATTTTATCTTTAAGGGATTCAGTATTTAATACAAGCTCCACAGCCTTTATGTCATTATCAATACTTTCGATTTCCTTTTGGAGGTTATTGGGGTCAGATTTTGCCTTTTCTTCCAGCTTTTTCTTTTCCTCTTTAAGCAATTCGAGAGCTTTCAGATATTCATTTCGTAGCTGAGAGTTTTTTGATATAAGCTCTTTCGATATATTTTTTCTTTCTTCATCATTTTTGGCAGAGAGGTATTTTTCTTTAAGAAAAGCAAGTTGCTGTTCAATCTCCATCCTCTTTGTAATACCTTCAATTCCAAGAGCTGAATCAAAAAAATCGTGGACCGAAGAGGCAAACTTAGGATACTCAAGAAGTCCCATAAAAGGGAAGAGGTGAAAGGATTTTTCCCTTGGCCCAGGGCCAGCCCAGTTAACATAGATCATTCCTCCTTTGTCAATTGGTATAACAATATCTTTTTTTGTTTGAGTCATTGGATTAAAGGCATTTTTAAGTATGATATTCTTTCCTGGATTTACTTCTATGTCATTGAGTGTAACATTGCAGGCATCAATTAACATCATCAATGAAAGGTTAAAGTAAATTCTTCCATTATATACCTGCAGGAGTTTAACCCTTCGGACAGTGCCATCTATATCAGTGAATCTGTTTACAAAACCAAAGGATTTTGCAGCATTCATCAACTCAGGAATAGGATAAACTATTGCTGTTGCATCATTGCTTTGGAGAGATTCAAATTGCTTTTCTTTACCTTGAGGAACTGGAATTGAAGATAATTCAGTGAATCGCTTTGCTGCTTCTATGAATTTTTTTGTTTTTTGTCTTTCAATGGCATCAACAGTTAAGGGCTCTCCTGTGAAGGTGTAGGATAGAATTACCCTGCCATGGTTTTTTATAGCTTTTGCAAAGAGATCGTCGTTATTTTTTATTACAGATTCCAGCTCTTCAGTGGAGGGTAGTTTTCTCCTTGCAATTTTTTCTTTTAGAAGCTGCAATGTGGATGTATCAACCTGAGATGGGGAGTTTTCTGGAAACATTATATCAAAGGCAATTTGAGAAATCTCTACGTTTTTTAAAGTAGAAAGACCCTCAGCATAAATATCCCTTGTCCATGGAAATTGACCAAGGCTGCTTATGCTATTTTCATCAATATCTACAAAATAGAGTTTATCCCATTCAGATATTGAAGGTTTGAGCGAAAATCTGAGATCGTATAACTTTAGCTCAAAGGTCTCATAGAAATCTGTAAAGCTAAGAGGGAGAAGAAATAAGAAGGCAATAAATCCAATAATTAAACCAGATTGCTTATTTTTTTGGAAAAATACATTTATCGCTTCAACTTTTTTTTTAAGATTAAACTTCATCTTCCCTCTCGCTAAAGTTTATTTTTCACATTTGCTAAAGCAGCAATTTGATTTTTAAAGGCTAAAATTTGCTCCACACATTATAAAGTTGCGATTCCCTTCGGTTGAATCATAGGCATCACCTGGCATAAAGAGGCCATAATTTATATATGCTGATAGGTCATAAAAGATTTGCCATCTTAAAGAAATGTCTATTCCCTGCCCAATAAAAGATTGAGGAAGGTTTGCTTCTCCCTGTCCAATCGGGGCTTCTTTTTTATCTTTTAGATAATAGAGATATTTAGCACTAAGAGACATTTTTTTTAGGTAAAAAGCATCTGCCCATGAAAAGGGAGTAAAAGAAAAGCCTGTTTTAAACACATGGATATTGCTTAAGTATGGCTTTAGAGCATATCCTCCAGAAAATGTTCCAAAGTATATAAAGCCAGTGTCATCTCCTGTTGATCCTGCAATTTGTGTTGGTGATTTTACAGAGGATCTGTCTTTGTCTCCAGATCCATATGAATATTGGAGTATTATTGCTGGATTTAATGGTAGTGAAAAAAAGTAATCAATTCCACTGTTAAAGCCAAAGGATTTGATTGAAGATTTTTCATCACTTCCAGATATATAGCTTTTGCCTTGCTCTGTAATGAACTCAGCAAAATAAGAGAGATCTTTTAAAACTCCCTCAATGCCAATCCCATAGTATTGAGAGTTGTATTTTGATTTTGAAGTTTCATCTTCTTTGCCATTGTCTATTTGAGCAAGGCCAAATATATATAATTTTTGATTCCAAAAATCTGCAGAAACTGTTGCTCCAGCAAAGGTTCTTTTTGCTCCGTCAGCTATATCTCTATCGCTTAAACCATAGGGGTTATTGTCCTTGAGTAAAAGCCCTGTGTATAGTCCAAGAATGTTGATTGTAAAAATTGAAGTAGAAAGAGAAATCTCTCCTCCATCACCTCGTCCATTTAAGACAAGCCCTGTTCCAATTGAATAAAACTTTCTTCCAGCAGAAATTACAATTGCGCCATTGTTAAAATTAGAGGAGATATAAGATAAATCTAAATCTATAACATTATCAGATTCAACAGAGCTATAAGCTCCCTCTGTAACAGTTGTGCCAAGGTATGAGTTTTTTACCCTTAAATATAAAAATGCATTATCCCAGAGGTATACTTTCCCCCATAACCTTGCATTTATTATATATGAGCCTAATTTTCCTCTGTCATTGTCCTCATAAAGATAGAGAGGATTTAAAATTAGACCATACTGAATCCCCTTTGTGGAAAAGGAATCAGCAGCAGAAAAGGATTCCATATCTTTATCAATATTTTCTGATGGGAAAAAGCGATCCTCATCTCTTGTAGAGCTCTCGCCATATCCATAAAGGGAAAGTAGAATAAAAAAGGCTATGAACAACTTGAAAAATTTTTTCATCATTAGTTCCCCTCTTTTGCAATTTTTGCCTGAATCATAATATCAAGGAGCTCTGGCCCGCTTATTAAATCGTTTTCTGAAGAGTTTGCAGACATTATCCCCTCTGCAATACAGGCTCTGCAGGCATATCTCTCCAATCCTGTAAGCATATAAAAAAGGCTTCCCTTAAGATTTAGCTCTCTGGCTATTATTGCTGCAATCATACCTCGTGTAAGTGGAGAGTTGTCACTATATTTATTTAATTCGTCCATAGGACTTGCTTTATGTTTCTCAGAGAACTCAGGGAAAGTCATGTAAAATAACTTCTTCCCATCGCCAAAGGTTGCAATGGCTTTTGAATCCAATTGACTCAGCCATTCAATCTGGTTTATCTCCTGACTGAATATTATAGCAGGCATTAAGAGCAAGAACATTGCGAATATGATCTTTTTAAACATATAGCCCCCATTTACCATGGCCAAACAATGTTGACGGAGACTGTTGAGTTTCTTTGAATATTATTAAAAAATGCTCCTGTATCGCCATCTGGGCTTCCAGTTTGATCTCCTCCAGAGTATTGAGAAGTTGCTGTTTCTTCAGAGGTTAAGCCATGGCCATTTACAGAAACAATGGAGATAGATCTTACAGTTGAGAGAATATTTCTTGAATTGGCACTATTTGATATTTGCATAAATTTTTGTTTACCACTAATTACATTGCTCCGCCCAAACCTGTTAGTGGCCTCTATGCTACCTCTTAATACCTCAACTATCATTCCAGTCTTTTCTCCATAGGTGATTCTCTCCTCCGTACCTCTAACGGATGATGTAGCAACAGGAGTTGAGACCTTAAAAATAGTTTTAACGCTTTCATTTTTTGGGACATTTGCAGTTATTTGGCCTCTTTTTAAACCAATATGGGTATTTGTCTTATTTGTTGTTTCTTGACTGTAAATTTGAAGCATAGAAAGAGGTTCAATTTTTACTGTGTGGTTAAGGGAGTTTAGAGATACAATTGCATAGGAATTTGCACCTGTGCTTATTTTTACACCTTCTGGCAGTTTCATTTTTTCTTTTAAAGGGGACCATTTATTGCCATCTCTATATGCGGCTGTTCCTTCAACCTTTGTAACAACAATTTCAGCAAAGGAATTGCTTGCACATAATAAAGAGCCGCTTAAAAATATGACTACAAAAAAATGCTTCATTTTAACGCTCCTTGTGAAAAATTTGTTGTAATATATATATTTTTTTAGTATATTGCAACAAATAAATGTTCTTTATATAAATTTTGTTGCCTTTTTTATTTTAAGGCAAAGGGAATTCAGATATTTTTAATGTAAGGTGTAGGTGATTAAAAAACACTTTTAAAGTAGCCTTATTCATTGGGGGTAAGCCATGAAGTCTATAAAAATTATGCCATTGATTATAGTTGCACTATTATTATATGGATGTTATGAAGAAAAAGACAGGGCAATAGTTCATATAAACCTATCTGGAATGCCAATTGCCAGAGAAATGCCAAAGAGATCTTTCATAGATAAAATCTTTATGCTTTTTACAAAAGAAGCCTATGCATATCATCCAAATCAGGTAAAAAAACTCCATTTAGTCGCCTGGAAGAATGATAGTTTAATAGCTTTGCGAAGTCTTGATATAAGCGAAGTTGTAGTTAAAGACCCTGAAAAGCCATATATTGAAACAACTGAATTTGAAGTTCCAGAAGGTGAAAACATAATAATTCTGGTTTTAGCTGAGGCAATATATCAAGTCCAAACAGGAGAAACAGTTGATGAAATTCTTTATTATGGTAAAGCGGAACCTTTGACACTTGTGGCAGGCAAGGAAGCAAGTGTTAATATAGATGCAATTTCCATGGGTTCTATTGTATCTACTGGCATTATTACAGTAACGGAAACTGGATCTGGCTTTACCTGGACAAAATTACCAGGAGCAACAGGATATATAGTCTATGATGAGTCAGATAATGTTTTGCAGGACTCACAGTCGACATCTTATATAGGGTCTGACCTTTACTACTTAAAAGCTAAGTTTAGCTATATAGATAGGCTCAGTAGCCTTATTTATAGCCAATAAGTTCTTGAGGGATCTTTTTACTCCTTATAATTTTTATTTCTGCTTTTAATCTCACCTTTTTAAAAGGTAAAATTTCTTATTACTTTATTAGTTTATCTATTTTGGGTTAATTTATAGTCAACAGCTGGTAAATTCATCATTTTGAATGTAATTTTCCAGAGTTTACCCTTATTTATATAAATAAAATCAAAAAAAAATTTTTTTTTTCACTTGAGTTTTCTATGCTTTCTTTGTTAACTTAACTATTATTTAAAAAGCAGGGGTAATAGGTTATGCTTGCAAGGAAGGTCAATAATACACGGGTTTTCCGTGTTACAACAAAGATTGTTTTAGCCTTTACCCTTTTCATACTTATATCGAATTTTGCCTCAAATTATATAAATCTCATACTTAATAGATCTGAGCTATTGCGCCTCATGAATCAATTACTGATTAAGGATTTAAAATCCATGTATAGCTTTTGCAATAATCAGTACGAGATTTATGCCTTTGACAGAAAGCTGGAAGATTCAATAAAAAGTATTGAAGATAAGGGGCTCAATGATATAAAAAATGAAAAGGCAGTTGTTCTTGGCATTAAAAGAGATGGAGCGATCTTTTTCCAGAGCTCAAAGTTCAGCAAATACGATACCTTTAATGACATTAGCGCTCTTAAAGCAATGGCGCAACATCTGGAGAGTGATTCAGATGCAGGAAAGGAAGGCCATATTAATTTTTACTTTAATGGTGAAGAATATTTTGGCATTTTTAAATACAATCCTAAGTGGGATATCTTTATACTAAGGGCAGAGGAAAAGAATGAGTTCTTCAGAGAGTCCAGGCTTATTTTTGCTCAGGTAAGTGCTCTAATTATTGCTATAACACTGCTCACTGCTATTATAGGCATAGTGATTTTACGAAGAATACTAAAATATATTAACGTAATAACTGATTCAATTATGAATATGATTGCACGCAAGGAACTCACCTTGATCAATTTGGAGGGAGCTACCAATGATGATGTAACATATATGGGAGTGGCCTTTAACTCTCTTGCAAATACTGTGGGCAATCTTGTAAATATTTTCCAGAAGTTTGCAAATCAGGACGTGGTTCGCAAGGCCTACAATGAGCTTGAGGTTAAGCTTGAGGGCACAAAGAGGGAATTAACTGTTTTGTTTTCAGATATAAAGAGCTTTACATACATTACAGAGACTCTCGGCAATGATATAATTAAATTGCTCAACATGCATTATGACCGTGCCATAAGGGAAATAGTTAAGTTAGATGGAGTTATAGGCTCAATTATTGGAGATGCCCTATTGGCTGTTTTTGGTGCACTGGATGATTCCAATGAAAACAAATCCTATCAGGCAGTGAAGGCTGCTTATAAACTTCATGAGGTGGCAGAGTTGCTTCGTCTCAGGATGGAGAGGATTAAAGCAGAGGTTGAGGAAGAGAAAGGAAAGCTTACAAAAGAGGAATTACAGGTTTATAAGGCAGTTCTTCTTGAGATAGGAGTAGGCATTGATGGAGGGAATGTATTCTATGGAACAATTGGTTCTTATGTGAGAATGACCAATACAGTTATAGGAGATAATGTAAACTCAGCATCACGACTTGAAGGCCTGACTCGAATTTATAAGGCCCCTGTAATATGCTCTGAATATGTTAAGCAGGATATAGAGGAAAATGTTCCAGATCATGGAATATATTTTCTTGAGATAGATAGGGTTATGGTAAAGGGTAAGACCCGTGCGCAGAAAATTTATTGGCCTATTATGGCAACAGAGATGGATGAAAAGCTTAAAAAAGATATTGAATCCTTTGAGTATGGTCTTGAGCTTTACTATGCAGGGAAATGGGTTGATGCCAGAAAGAAATTTGCCAGATGTAGTTTGAAGCTGGCTGATATATTTAAAGAAAGGACATCTCAAAAGTGTCCGAGCAACTGGGATGGCGTATGGCAAATGACAACAAAATGAAAAAGAAGAAAGATGAAAGTAAAGAGATAGTTTCTCTGGCTGGTAAATTTTTACCAGAGGAAATTGTAAACTCCGATGGCAGAACAGAAATTTATTCTCTGGAAGAGGAATATGAAAAGACCAGAAAGAATAAAAATTGGTTTGTTATATTTACTGTTGTGGGATTCATACTTTTTATCTCACTTATTACTTATTTGATTTATAACTACTCAACAGATAAAGATCGTAATATTGAGGTAAATATAACAGAGTTTGATGATCTGAGATTAAAAGAGATCTTAAATAGCACCAGAATTACAGATAACAATATACAACTGGCCAAGAATGATATTATAAAACTTCAGGTTGAAATGAGAAATGCTATTCTTGAGGTAAATAACAGGTATTTGCAGAGCCAGAATGCCCTTCTTGATAAAGGCTATTCAGATGCAGAGGTAAAATCAAGGCTTGCCTTGTTAAAAAAAGAAGAAGAGGCAGAGGTTAACTCTATAAAGAAAAAATATGATGGCCTTATATCAGAAAAGCGCGCTTATGTAAGCTCTGTTGAGCAGGAAAAGATTAAGGCCCTCAGAGAGCTGGAAAAGCAAAGCAAAAAATTTGGCAAATTCAGTGATGAGAATAAGGTCTATGAACAGAAAATGAAAATGCTTACAGAATCCTCTCAAAGCGGCCTTGCTCTAATGGCCAATTTTTACGAAAGGTATGTCAGATATATAATTCAAAAGTATAATCCACTATTTTCCTCAGGAGAGGTCAAATCAGCCCTTGATAGAAATATGAAAAGGGATGAGACACTTAATTTAAAGAGCTATGATGACCTTTACCAAAAAGAAAATATTATAAGCAAAAAACGCTTTGATGAGACAAGGCAAAAGATTTATGACCAGAATGTTCTAATTCAGCGTCTAATTGGTGTGGGATATGAAAATTCTGTTCCAGTTGCCTTGCGCACTATAGATAATTTATCTCACTCAATTGTTAATGATTATGAGACCTTAGTTTTTAGCCTTCTGTCTACAGTTAAGGAAAAGAATTCTGCCATTGAGGATTACCGCATAGCCCTTGATGCAGTGTTGAAAGAAAAGCCAGAGAGTGGATACATAATTTCTGCAAAGGATACATCAAAAATATCAGTTCATATAAATAGGCTTATTCCTGTACATGATGGAGATGAGGCTCTTGTTTTTAGAACTGATGATCTGTATATAGGAAAGATAATTTTATACAGGACATCAGATGGAATTAAAGGTAAGCTTGATAGCCTTGCAGGGAAGGAGAAGCTTCGACCCTTTGACAGAATATTAATAAAAGTTAAATAGGAAAGATATATGAAAGCTAAGAGTTTTTTATTTATATTTTTTATTTTGATTTTTGGTCTGAATCTCTATGCCTATGATTTGAGTAATAGTGGCCTTGAATTGATTGACTCAGGTAGCTCTGGAGAGGAAAATTTCATTATTCTCAAAGATAGTAATTCCAACAATATCAAGGTTAAATTTCAAGGAGAACTCCCACAGAAATGGGTTGATACTATTGCAAAGCTAAACAAAGAGTTCAGGACATGGGAATACATGAAGGTTGAGAGGATGGAATTTTTAGCCAGTAATAATAATCTGGAGATATTGATTATCCCATCTTATTTTACCTTTGAGGGAACTAACTTTTTGCCCCATGTTCCAGGAGGAATAATCTTTATATATGATTATGATCTCCGCTATAATTTCAGAGTTACAAAGGACGATTTCTTTTTGAGGCTTAACGATAGGTTCCTGGATGAAAAATTTCTCTGTCAGAGAATAAAAGAGGCTGTGGATGATCCTGTAACTTACCTCAAACGTCGGGATCCTGAATATATTCTCAGAAAGGTGAGTGAGCTTGAGGAGGCTCAGATAAAGGCAGAAAAAACTATGGAAGATAAATATGACCGCATAGTTAATGCTTTGCTTTATTTTGAAAACACCGGCTTTCTGGGATTTGGCAATACCCCTGTTTCGCCACAGATTATAAAAAGAGTAATTGAGCTGCGAAAAGATAATCCAGATCTCACTAAGGAAAAGATAAAGCAGCAACTTGAATCAGAAAATATAAAAGTAAAAGACAAAGAGATAAAGCTTATACTGAATATATTCTATAATGAGTTTGACTGATGGTTATTGCAAGTTTTAATTGTAACTCCATACGTGCAAGGATTGAGGTCTTAAAGCGGTGGCTTCCTATGGCAAATCCAGATGTTGTGGCTTTGCAGGAGACAAAGGTGGAGGATAAGGATTTTCCTGCAGAGGATTTCCAGTCCTTGGGTTATGAGATTGCCTTTAAAGGAGAAAAATCCTATAATGGTGTGGCTATTCTATCAAAATATAAATTTGACGATGTCTTTTATGGTTTTGATGGAAAGGGAGCTGATGAAGGCTCCAGACTCATTGCTGTTCAGATCAAAAAGCTTCATATAGTGAATACATATATTCCTCAAGGGTTTGATCCTCAGTCTGAAAAATTTCAATACAAATTACAATGGTTTAGCAGGCTAAGGACTTTTTTTGAATCAAGATATAAAAAAAGTGATAAACTTATATGGCTTGGAGACTTTAATGTAGCACCAGAGCCAATAGATGTTCATAATCCTAAAAGGCTTCTGGGGAGTGTGGGATACCATCCAGAGGAGCACAAGGCTCTTGCAATTGTGAAAGAGTGGGGCTTTGTTGATGTTTTTAGAGAGCATATAAAAGAAGGAGGCCATTACACCTTCTGGGATTATCGTGTTAAAGATGGAGTTGCACGAGGTCTTGGCTGGCGAGTGGATCATATATGGGCAACTGAGAGTATTGCAGGTAAGTCTATTCGAAGCTGGATTGACAGGGAGCCAAGACTTTGGGAAAAACCTTCTGATCATACTCCAATACTTGCAGAAATTTCTCTGTGATAGATGAGCAGGTTCGTTTTATTTTTAGCTTTATTTTGGGTTGCATTTGCTTATTCTCAGCCAAAGGAACCACAACTGCCTTCTGTGGATTTTGATCCTGGTTATGGTGTTGGTTTTCCGGTTTCCATTGAACTTTTTAACAAAGGTAGACTCTCTGGCTATATTATCTTTGAAAGTGAGCCAATTATTACTATTAAAGAAAGAAACTGGCAAAGATCTTTTGGTGAAATTAAAGTCCTCAAGATTATTCAATGGCAGAGGAGAGAGGCAAAGAGGGGATATGTATTTTATCCATCAAAGTATGAGATTTTATTCAAAGACGGCAGCAAGTTTGTTTTAGAGAGCAATCTAAGTTTTTTCAATAAATTTCAACTTAAAGATAGCACTGGCAGGCAATTTGTACTTTATTCATTTTTTTATGATTATTTTAAAAATGGTAAATGGGTAAATAGAGGAGTTTCATCTTTTGATGAAAATTCTGATTTTCCAGTTACAGGCTGTGTTGTTTTTCTGGAAGTGATGCAATAAATTCATCAACTACTCTGTTGAATTCTTCACTATTTTCAAAAAATGGGATGTGTCCCCTTTGGTCAAAAACAACAAATTTTGAATTCTGTAACTGCCTGTGCATGTGCTCTGTCGCTTCGCAGGGGATTATTTTATCATATCTGTTTGCTATTACTAAAGCTGGGATTTTAATTGCAGGCACAATAGCTCTATAATCACTATTTTTGCACAGAAGAAGATCGTTTATTATAATGGCTTTTTCTTCTTCGTCAATTTGTTTCCTGGCAGCAATTATAAAAAGTCCTGCCTTTTTATTAAAGATAAGGGAGAGGGTTTTATGGAAAAAAACTTCAAAGTTCTCTTGAGCCTCATTAACTATTTTATCCTCTATGGGAAGCTGAGCGGCTGTTGATACAAGGATGATTGCTTTGACTCGCTCCTGGTGCTCTTTTAGATGTTCCAGAGCAACTGCTCCGCCCATGGAGTGAGCTATGAGTATGTAGTCTTTGATGTTTTCTGTTGCTGCTATTTCAGATATAGCCTTACTGTAAAGCTCAAGGGATTGATTGAGGTGAATTTTTGACCTTCCATGGCCAGGAAGATCTATAGCTATGGTTTTAAATCTTTCTCCAAAGTATTTTAGCTGATTGTGGAAAAACCGTGAATCACCAGCAAGGCCATGGATAAAAATCATAGCATTCCTGTTTTCATCGCCATTTTTTCTGTAAAAAATTTTTTTACTGTCTTTTTCTATGTAATTCAAAGAAATACCCATGTGCGCATTATAAAAATTTTTATTTTTAGATCAATATTATTAATATATTTTTTATAAGTGTTTTATAAAAATTTTTTAAGTTTTCGAGGATTTCAATTCTGGATAAAAAATGCTAAATTTTGCATTGTGCTTGACATAATATAAAAATTAGTATTTATATTGATAAAAATATTTTTGTGGATTGGGAAGGTTATGGCTGTTGAAGATAGACAGAGTGAAGAGCAAAAAAAATTTGGATTTTTTTCAAGACTTAAAATAAGATCAAAGCTCATATCAATTATTTCAATAATAATTGTTACCTCTCTTGCCTCTATGATAACTCTTGCGACAATTTTCTTTAAAAAAGATAACGAGGTTAGGGTAAAAGAAAGCAATTTAACAATTTCTCAGGTAATTGCCTCAAAGACTGAGTCAGATTTTTCTTCTATTGTAGAAAAGCTCAATATCATGGCTACCACTATGCTTCAGGAGTTTAAAAGTGAGCAGCAAAAGAAGCTTTTCACAGATTTGTTTTTTACCAATGACAGGGATTTTCTTTATGTATCCATAGGGACTCTTGATAAGGAAAATAATATTGTATTTTCAAAGAGCATATTTAATGAGAAATTTTTTTCTGAGAATAATTTAGATATCTCTATAATTGCTGAGGCTAACAAAGAAAATAACTCAAAGTACCTTAGATCCTTTAATGGAGAGGCCTTTGTGCACAATGTATCAGCGAAGTTTCAAAATCCGGTCGTAGCTGTTGTTTTTCCATTCCAGCGATCCTCTGATGATAAAGTTAACTCTATAGTTATTGGCTATATAAGGCTTAATAAAATTTTACGTTCCTTTGTGAAAAATGGAATAACTGATACCTTTATGGTAAATGGCGATGGGGATGTTATTGCTCACCCAGACACAAAGCTTATTTTGAGTCATGCCAACATGCTGAAGCTCCCTATTGTTGATATGATGATGAAGAGTAAGATAGGCAATGGCCAGACAAGATATAGGAATGAGGATGGAGTTTACCATCTTGGCTCCTTCCAGAAGATTGGATTTAGCGGAATTGGTGTTGTAAGCTCTGTGCCTGAGGCTCTTGCTCTGCAGGAAGTATATAATATCCAGAGAAGGAATATATATATTACAATAATAGTTCTTAATCTTGCAATATTGATTGTTTACTTCTTCAGTAAATCTCTTACAACTCCTATAATAAATCTCCTTGGAGCAACAAAGGAAATTGAAAAGGGAAATTTTCACGTTGATATAAAACCTGCAACAGCAGATGAAATAGGAATCCTTACAGAATCATTTATCCAGATGGGACGAGGACTGGAAGAAAGGGAGAGGATGAAGGATGCTTTTGGCAAATTTGTAAACAAAGAGATTGCAGAGCAGGTTTTACGAGGTGAGATCAAGCTTGGCGGTGAGAGGAAGAAGGCCACAATATTCTTCTCTGATATAAGATCCTTTACTGCAATATCCGAAAAGCTCGAACCAGAAGAAGTTGTTGAATTCTTAAACGATTATATGACCCGAATGGTCCAGTGTGTCAATGAAACTCATGGTGTAGTTGATAAGTTTATTGGAGATGCTATAATGGCTGTTTGGGGTGCTCCTATATCCCATGGCAATGATACAGAAAATGCCCTAAATGGCGCTCTCATGATGAGGAAAGCCCTCATGGAATTTAACAAGGGAAGAGGTGGAGATAAAAAGCCAATTATAAAAATTGGTTGTGGAATAAATACAGGACCAGTTCTTGCAGGTCAGATTGGATCCTCAGAGAGAATGGAGTATACCGTTATAGGAGATGCCGTAAACCTTGCCTCACGAATAGAGGCGCTCAATAAACCCTTTGGGACAGATATTTTGATATCCACAGATACTTACAATGAGATTAAGGATATATTCCGAGTGGAACCAATGCAGAAAATTAAGGTTAAAGGAAAATCAGAACCACAGCAGATATATGCTGTCTTAGGTCGGCTTGATGATCCCTCTGCCCCAAAGACACTTGAAGATTTACGGAAGATGCTTGGCATAGAGATGAAGGGTAAGCCAACAGAAGAAGCAGGTGAAGAAGGTGAAGTGAAATATGAAATTCTTAACGAGTGATTTTATTTTTGTATCAACAACAGCAGTGGTGATAACTACCTGTTCTGTTTTGCTTTATGCTGATTTCAATAGAAAAATTGATGCAGGGAATCTAAAACAGATAGGAACCATTACTTTTAAAAAAGAAGTGGCTCAGAGGAAATATCAGACTCAGGTTGTATGGGAGGATGTTGAACAGAATTTCCCTGTTTATAATAATGATGCCATAAGAACCTCTGATCTGTCAGAGGCTGTTATTCATCTTAATGATGGCACAGAAATAAACATTGATGAAAATACGATGATAGTCCTTGCCGCCCTTGAAAATGCTATAAACATAAATTTCGAGCATGGATCAATTTCTGCTTCAAGGGGTGCTGGTGCAACAGGTGCTGATATTTATGCTGTTAATATTAAGTCTCTTAATACCACTGTATCAATAGATAAAGGAAATATTCAGCTAAGTCAGTCTGGTGGACAGGGCCTTGATCTCAAGGTTTCTGATGGGGAGGCTAAGGTTTTAAGCGGTGATGCTGAAACAATTGTTAAGGCAAATGAAAAAGCAATAATTGCTCCAGATCTCAAAGAGACAAAAGTTCAGAAACTTAATTTTATACTTAAAGAACCTCAGGCAAATAGATATATCATAACCGGAACTACCCAAAGGGATGTGAATTTTCAATGGAATGTGGAGGGCAAATTTAAGGATATTAAATTGCAGATAAGTAGCGACAGAGCTTTTGCAAAGATTCTGAAAACTGCAAGTGTATCTTCCCAAAAGAATGTTAGCTTTAAGTTATCAGAGGGAACTTACTTCTGGAGAATAGTTGCTCTAAATGAAGATACTAAAAAGACTGAAGTGAGCGATACAGCTAAGTTCAACATAGTATATAAGAAGGCACCAAGGATCGTATCTCCTACAAATAATGAATCTCTTGAAACAGCAGGAAACCTTCATTCTATATTTTTTAGATGGGCAGATAGTGAGAACTCTGGAAATTACATACTGGAAATTTCAAATGACAACAATTTTGCCAATGTAATTCATTCCATAAATACTCCTTTGCAAAGCATTGCTGTTGATAATTTATCCTCTGGCAAATACTTCGCAAGAGTAAAAAGCACTCTTTCTATAAGTGGTGAAAATTTTGAATTCACAAGTCCGATTATTTCTTTTAATGTAGAAAAGCAAAAGGAAATATTTCCTCCAAAACTGCTTTCACCTGGATATGGTGCAGTTTTAGATGCTGATATACTTAAGTCAAAGGGGATTGTCCTTTCATGGAGCAGTGATAAATCCTTTAAAGCATATAATGTCCAGATTGCAAAAAGTGATGATTTTAATCAAGTTTTACTATCAGAGCAACGATCTGTAAATTTTATGGATCTGCCTAAGTCTCTTGATAAGGGTAAGTACTTCTGGAGAGTTCAGGCTGTTGTTTCAGAAACAGAAAATACATCTTTTAGTAAGAGCAGTGCCTTTGAACTGGTAGAGAGAGAAAAGCTTGTAACACTTTCTCCAAAAAATGGTGAGGCTATCAAGGTCCCAGCAGATAGAACTGCTAATATGATAAAATTTATGTGGAATAAAATTCCTGATAAGGGAACTTACTCAGTCATAATTGCCAATAATCCAGAGTTTACAAAGCCAAGGGTAATCAATTTTAAAGAGGAATCCAGTGGCGACATATCTATCCCAGAATCAGGACAGTATTACTGGAGAGTCATTTTAAGGGATTCAAAGGGCAGAGAGATTCAAAAAAGTGAGGTTTCAAATTTCTTAGCAGAGGTTGAAAAACCTGTAGAAAAGCCAAAAACTTTTCTGGTTGTGGTAGCACCTGTAAGGGGGGCAAAGATCTATATAAATGAAAAGTTTAAAGGCTATGGCAATGTTAAATTAGAGGTCAATCCTGAGGATAAAGTCAATGTCAGGATTGTAGCCACAGAATTTAAAGAATTTACAACGACTCTAAAAGTTCCAGAAGGAGAGGTCTATACATTGCGACCTGCAATGGAAAAGAGTAAACTACTGCAGAGAATAAAGTGGGTAAATCCTCTTTCATCGCCTTTAAGCTCTGCACCTGTTTACAATGGTGAGAAAATAATAGCATGTTCCGAAAATGGAAATCTCACTGTTATGACAGAAGAGGGTGGAATTCTTTTTTCCAAAAAGATTGCCTCTGGCATTGAATCCAGACCAGCTATATTTAACAATAATGCCTATATAGTTGACACAGATGGGGTGCTTCATTCTGTGTCTATCCAGACAGGTAAGATAAATTGGTCTGTTAAGACAGGAGGACCTGTGCTTTTTAAATCAGAACCACTTGCTACGAAGGACATGATTTTTATTGCAACAGGCAAGGGAATTATTGAGGCCTATGATCATTCTGGTAAAAAGATCTGGAGCAAGGATTATGGTGAGTCTGTTTACAATACCCCACAGATATATGGAGAGTTGTTAATATTTGCCACAGATGAGCTAAATCTCTATGCAGTGAATGTAAAAAATGGCAGAAAAAAATGGGAAACAGAAATAGATGGAAGAGTAATTACTGCGGCACCTCTTATTTTAAATAACTATATTTATTTTGGCTGCTACTCTGGCACCTTCTATTCTCTTGATGCAGATGATGGAGATATTATGTGGACATATAAAACAGGCGGTCCAATATTTTCATCGCCAGTGGCCTTTAACAAGAGTATAATGTTTGGCTCAGGAGATGGTTTTATTTACTCCTTGGAAGTAAACACTGGCAAACTGCTCTGGAGCTTTAAGACTCTTAAACCTGTAAAGGTAAGTCCAATTGTAGCCTTTGGCAATTTGATTATAGCTGATGAATACAATGTCTATGCTATTAATCCTTCAAACGGTGCCCTTGTATGGCAAAGCGGACTTACAGGTAAGGTAAAGACTTCTCCTGTTATGATTTCTGATGGTGTTGTTTTAGGTTTACAAAATGGAGAGGTTGTCTCTGTAAGAAATTCTATTGTCCAGGTAGTAAAATAACATAGATTAATTTTTATATAAAACGAGCCCTGTTTGAGGCAGGGCTCGTTTTTTTTGAAAAATAGTTCTTGCAATTATGTCTCTTCGATCAAAAAGTGTATTTATAAGGTCATGGATTTTGTTCATCTTCATAATCACTCAGATTATTCAATCTTAGACGGTGCGATTACAATTGACAGGCTGGTTGATACAGCAGCACAGCTTGGCATGCCTGCTATTGCTTTAACTGATCATGGAAATATGTTCGGTGCAATAGAATTTTATCAGAAGGCCAAAAAGAAGGGCATAAAGCCAATAGTAGGTCAGGAATTTTATGTGGCACCAGGTTCACGATTTAGCAAAGAAATTGCCCGTGATAATAAAGAAGACATTGCATATCATCTCATATTGCTTGCAAAGGATAATATTGGCTATAAAAATTTGATGAAGCTTTCTTCCATAGGCTATACTGAGGGTTTTTATTATAAACCAAGAATAGACATGGAGGTATTGGAAAAATACTCAGAGGGGCTCATTGCTTCCTCTGCCTGCATTGCAGGTGAGATTCCTGTTAATATACTGAGAGGTAAGTTGAAGGAGGCTTGTGATATTGCAGGAAAATATAAGGAGCTTTTTGGTAAAGATAACTTTTACCTTGAATTGCAGTATCATGGACTAAAGGAACAGGAACAGGCCAACAGAGAGATCGTTAAAATTGCTGCAAAACTTGATATTCCTCTTATTGCAACAAATGATGCTCATTATGTCTCGCGCGATGATGCCTTTTCCCATGAGGTCTTGCTCTGCGTTCAAACTGGCAAAACCCTCTCTGATGAAAATCGGATGCGCTTTTCAACTAATGAGTTTTATATCAAGACTCTTGATGAGATGAGACTCAATTTTTCTGATTATCCTGATGCTCTCTTTAATACATGTAAAATAGCAGAGATGATTGATCTTGAGATTGAACTGGGTAATCCAATTCTTCCCAACTTTGAGGTTCCAGATGGATTTAATCTTGATACCTATTTAAGGCATCTTGTTTATGAAGGTGCAGCTAAAATTTTTAAAAACAACATTCCAGAAGAGATAAAGAAGCGAATTGAGTATGAGCTTTCTGTTATCATTAACATGAAGTTTTCTGGATATTTTTTGATTGTATGGGATTTTATAAATTATGCCAGGAGCAGAAATATACCTGTAGGTCCTGGCAGAGGGTCTGCTGCTGGTTCCATGGTCTCCTATTGTCTTGGGATAACAGCTCTCAATCCGATGCAGTATAATCTACTCTTTGAAAGATTTTTAAATCCAGACAGAAATGAAATGCCAGATATGGATATTGATTTTTGTGCCAATAGGCGTGAGGAGGTCATTGACTACGTCAAAAATAAATATGGAGAGGATAAAGTAAGTCAGATAATTACAATAAATAAAATGAAGGCAAAGGCTGTGGTCAAGGATGTTGCCAGAGCCTTAGATATTCCATTCCAGGAAGCTAATGAAATTAGCAAATTTATTGATGAGAGTTCTCTTAAAAAATCTATAGAAAGCTCACCAGAGCTAAAAAAACTTACACAGACAGAAAAGGGTAAGGAACTCATTGATATTTCTCTCAGGCTTGAGGGGCTCACACGTTCTGCTGGAAAGCATGCTGCAGGTGTTGTTATATCCAGAGGCCCTCTTACTGATTATGTGCCTCTGTATAAAGATAAAGATGGTAGTATTTCTTCGCAATATGAAAAGACTACTCTTGAGCTTGCTGGCCTTGTAAAGATGGATTTTTTGGGATTAAAAAACCTAAGTATAATAGATAGTTGTCTGAAGCTTATCAAAGAGACAACAGGAGAAGAAATTGACATTAACAATATTCCCCTTGATGACGAATTGACCTATAAATTGCTGCAAAAAGCAGATACAAGGGGTGTATTCCAGCTTGAAAGTTCTGGTATGCAAAATATACTCAGAAGGCTGGGTCCAACGGAGTTTGAAGATATAATAGCAATTGTTGCTCTTTATCGTCCAGGCCCACTTGGCTCTGGCATGGTTGATGATTTTATTGAAAGGAAAAAAAATCCAGATTTAGTTCGCTATCCTCATCCATCCCTTGAACCTGTTTTAAAAGATACACTCGGGGTTGTTGTATATCAGGAACAGGTAATGCTCATCTCGCAAATCATTGCAGGATTTACCTTGCCAGAGGCTGATAAATTGCGCAAGGCTATGGGCAAAAAAAAGATGGATATTATCGATGCCCTGGAAGCCAAATTTTTAGAGGGCGCTCGAAAGAATAATGTAGATGAATCCATAGCCGTTGAGTTATATAACATGATTAAGAAGTTTGGAGAGTATGGCTTCAATAAATCTCACTCAGCCGCCTATGCCTTAGTTACTTATCAGACAGCCTTTTTAAAGGCTCATTATAGAGTTCAGTATATGACAGCTTTGCTTTCTGCTCAGCTTGACAAGCAGGAAGACGTTATCCAATATATAACAGACTGCAAAGAAAATGGAATAAAGGTTTTACCGCCATCTATAAATAAAAGCAAGTCAGACTTTACAATAGAGGGCAATGCTATAAGATTTGGATTTGGGGCAATAAAAGGCATTGGTTCAAAGGTAATAGAAAATATCATAGAGGCAAGAGAGAAACTCGGTGGATTTAAAACTCTGCGTGAGTTTCTTGAAAATGTAGATCTTGCTGTAGTCAACAAAGGAGCCCTTGAATCATTAATAAAATCTGGTGCCTTTGATGAAATCCACAGTAACAGAGGCCAGCTTTTTGAATGCCTTGATCTTATTATTGAACTTGCAAGGAGATATCAGGAGGATAAGATTTCCGGGCAGATGGATCTATTCTCTTCAGGGCAGGAGAATTTGAAACTTTCTTCAGATCTTCCTCCTGTTGCTGATTGGGGAGAGCATCTTAAGCTTTCCTTTGAAAAAGACGTTCTTGGACTTTACCTCTCCGGGCATCCTCTACAGAAATATGAGCAGGAGCTTAAGTCCTTTCCTTCCTATTCTATCTCTGAAATAACAGAGGCTCATTGCAAAGAAGAAATCTCTATCATTGGAATCATAAGCAATCTTACTATGCGAAAATCTCAAAAAAATGGGAATCGTTATGCTGTTGCTAATCTTGAGGATTTAAGTGGGACACTTGAGGTCTTTTTCTTTTCAAAAACTCTTGATAAGTTTGAGCATCTCATCACAGGTAATGAGCCTGTAATGGTAACTGGTAAGCTTGAGTTTGAAGGCGATAAGGCTAAAAAGATGCTGGCTTCTTCTGTTAAATTATTAAAGGATGTTAGAAGGGATGCTGTTGTATCTGTTCACATAAAACTTGATCCCCTGGGCGTTGATGATGATATTATAAAGAAAATGAAAGAGATTATAGAAAAGGCAAAGGGTTCCTGCCCAATATATTTTCACATCAAAGAGGGTAAGGAGGAAAAGGTAATAAAAGCTCATTCATCATTTAACGTCTCACCATCTGATGATTTTATAAAAGATATGTCCTCTATTGTAGGTCACGATTCAATTCGATATTCCTTTGCCAGATATTGATTATGATACCACTATATTTTTTTGAATCATGTTATATGCCTTTGATTCTTCTATTACTGGCATTAAAGCTACCGGCACATATATTTTTACACTTTTAAACTCTCTCAATTCATTGCTGATAAGTTGTGCCAGTGTTACCGGAGTTGTTATATCCACTTTTGAGCCTTGTGTTATATTGATAATGAGATCTTTCTTTTTGTTGATGTTGTATCCAGGTTTTGGTCCCTTTCGCACAAGAGCAAGAAGCCTTGTTATAACTTCAAGTCTTGTAAAGCTTGTGAAGTTTCCATTTATATATATTTCTTCATTTTTGAGATCATAGGGGTAGTTGGTGGTTATCTCTCCATTTATATAGAAGCTGTCATTGAATTTGTATATTATATCAGCAGCATCTGCAACTGAATTGTCTGGAGATATTGTTTTGTTTACTGGTGCTGCCACTTTGTTGCGCAATTTTTCTTTAGCCTTAACCATATTTAAAAATGTAAGCAGTTCAGATCTTAATATAGCATGGTTCGCATCACCGTTGCTTATAAAAATATTGAAGTTTTTGTTATATACGCTCTGGTCATTTTTTATTTTATCAATGATTGAATTTATTTTTTCATCATTTGTCTTGAGGTTTCTAAAGAAAAATCTTGGTTCTTTGATTGTGTCTTTGAGCAATTTGTAGTCAGATTCATCTGTAATAATGAAAAGATTACAGAATGCCTCTTTGAGAGAATCTATTTGAATTATGAGAATAAATGAAAGCATAAAACTCCTTAGGAATTTTAACCCCTCATGGTCATCGGCAAGATCTGTTTTTATTCTCAGATCAAGTATAGTCATTAAAGGATAACCTTTTTCTTGAAGATATTGAAGAATAAATTTCTTTATCCATGCAAGGCTATTATGCTGCTTTATCAAATCGGTAATATAGTCAATGGTAGATATATTTGGTTGAAATATTTCTTCTTCAAGGCTATTGGCCTCTATAAAAGTTTTTATTGCAGCAATGGAATTTTCTTTTTTTGAGATTACTATAACCCTATCAGAGCATTTTACCATTGGAACTTCCTCTTTTTATTTAGAGATTGTTGTAAACTTGCATTAATGTTAGAAATAATATGAGCGTGAATTACCATATATATTAATTTAGAGTGTAAATGCAAAAGCAACAACAACTTTTTTTGGATTTTGTAGAAAAATAAATATTTGACATCATAGCATATATTTCTATTCTCCAATTTTAGATTGCTGAAGAGGTTTATATGGCAACATATTAACTAAAAACAGAAGGAATGCTATGGAGATTGTTCATAAGATAGATGATGTCAGGAGAATTATAAGTGAGGCAAAGAGGTCTGGCAAAAAAGTAGGATTTGTCCCAACAATGGGTTTTTTACATGATGGACACATAAGCCTTGTGGAGATTTCAAAGTCCTATTCTGATTTTCAGGTGATGAGCATATTTGTCAATAGATTGCAATTTAATGATATAAATGACTTTAATACATACCCAAAGGATCTTCAGAGAGACATAGAAAAGGCAAAAGCAGGAGGAGTGGATCTGCTTTTTGTTCCGGATGATTCTGAGATGTATAAGAACAATCTCACAACAGTTGATGTGGCATTATTAACAGACAACCTTTGTGGTGCACACAGGCCAGGGCATTTTAAAGGGGTTTTTACAGTTGTATCAAAGCTTTTTAATATAGTTCAGCCAGATGTTGCAGTTTTTGGCCAGAAGGATATACAGCAGGCAGTAAGTTTAGAGAAGATGGTCTTTGACTTGAATTTTCCAATAAAAATGATAATTGGGCCAATAAAGCGAGAGTCTGATGGTCTTGCAATGAGCTCTCGCAATAAGCATCTTTCAGAGAAGGAAAGAAAGGATGCTCTTGCCTTATACAGGAGTTTGCAGAAATGTGAGGAAATTCTCAAGTCAGGTGAGAATAAAGCAGAGAAAATAATTGCAGAAATGACCTCTGTCATTAAATCTGGAAATCCAACAAAGATTGATTATATATCAGTTGTCAATTATGAAGACCTGCAGCCAGTTTCCTATATACAGAGCAAAAGTGTAATTGCAGTTGCTGCTTTTTGGGGAACAACAAGGCTTATTGACAATATGATAGTTCATGTGGATGACTCTTCTTATGAATTTATATATTGATAGAGATCTGATTTTAGGTAACTTGTGAGTTCTAAAATTTAATGTCAAAGAGGCGCATAACAATCCCAATTTTTATACCTCACAGTGGATGCCCTCATTGCTGTGTCTTTTGCAATCAATGGAAAGTAACAGGTTCTCATAATGAGCCAACAGAGGCTTTTTTTAAAAAGACAGTGGAAAGCTATCTATCAACAGCTGGCCCTGAGATTGAGAGAGTAGAGCTGGCTTTTTTTGGGGGAACTTTTACAGCCATAGATCAGGAGCTTCAGAGAAAATATCTTTCATGGGCTTTACCCTATGTTACTTCTGGTTCTATAAAATCCATAAGGATTTCCACAAGGCCAGATTATATTGACCAGAATATATTGACATTTCTTGAAAGCCATTATGTTGAGACTGTAGAAATAGGAGTGCAATCCTTTGATAGGGAAGTGCTTTTATACTCAGGAAGAGGCCATAGCATGGAAGATTCTCTTCGGGCCTGTACTTTGATAAAGAAAAGTGGCATGAGGCTTGGAGTTCAACTTTTACCCGGGTTGCCAGGTGACACAATTGATAAATCTATTTCCAGTGCAGAGATTACACAGTCCCTTGGTGCAGATGATGTGCGAATTTATCCCGCAGTTGTGCTTAGAGAGACAGAGCTTGAAAGGCTTTATTTAGCAGGGAAATACAAGCCACTTTCACTTGAGGAGGCTCTTCTGTGGGTTGTACAGATGTATGAGATCTTTTACGATGCTAAAATTAATGTTATAAGAATGGGCTTACATCCAATGGATTTTGCAGAGGGGGAGTGCCCGATTGTAGCAGGTCCTTATCATGTAGCCTTTGGTTTTCTTGTAAAGTCGCGCTTTAGAAGAAATTGTATGGAAAAAATTCTCTCTCAATGGAGAAAAAGATTTCCTTTAGTTAAAGATGTGAGGCTTTTGATCCCCTTTGAGCATAAAGAGGAATATATAGGTCATAAAAAAGAAAATATAAACTATCTAAAAGAAAAATTTTTTTTAACAAAAATTAGCTATGAGTATACTCATAGTAGCGAGTTTAATGTTTTAGAATTTTAAGTTTTTTAATATTTTATAATTTTCTATATAATTATTTTCCTTATTTTCCTTGACACAAAGTTAAGTTTTTCTTTTTGTAGCTAAAAGGAAAAGAGCTATTTAAACTGTTAAGCAATAAAGAAAATTTAAAATTTTGCGGCTAAAGTGATTTTTGATTATAAAAAACTATTGAGATAGAGGTGAGACTATGCCCACATATCAGTATGAGTGTCTTGAGTGCAAACACAGATTTGAAGTATTCCAATCAATGAATGATGAGCCAATTAAAGTGTGCACAGAATGTGGTAAGCCCGTAAGGAAGATTTTCAACGCAGCGGGTATTATCTTTAAAGGTAATGGCTTTTACGTAACAGATTATAAAAACAAGAATAACTCAAGCTCTACAGAATCAACTCCCGCCTGTCAGAGAGGATGCTGCTCCTGTGCTGCTGCTTCAGAATAATTCTACTTTTGATTTTTTAAGTTTTTTGCTCTGTTCTGCCTGTGTATAGAAAATAGATATTTTTCTATGGAGAACAGAGCATTTCCAGAAATTGTATCCTCTTTAAACTTATAGCCTGTTATATTATCGATAAACTCTCTTATGGATTCAGGCGTTTTTGCAACTTCTGGGTCCACAAGTAAATATTCAACATCAGACATGAGATATTTTTTACTGCGAATAGGATATAGCACCTGCCTGGCATTATAGATTGGTATAACAATCTTTAAGTCATTTCCCCTTAGATCTCTTATAATGGTATCAATTTTTGGCTCATTTTCAGGTTTTAATTCTATAAAATCAGATAAAGGTATGAGAGGTGATTTTTTATCTGCAATGAGCTTATAAATATCCTGACTTTCCTTTGAAATTTTTTTCATGCGGGATTTATATATTTTTTTGCCTGTCGCCTGTTTTCCCTTATTCTTGACTTTTTCTTTCTTTTTAAAAAGAGATGCCACTGCATAAATAATAGAAGAGAAAAAGGAAGTCTTTTGTTCAGCAGTTTCAAAGTATTCATCAAGCTCCTCTTGAGCAAATTTAAAGGCTTCATATTCACTCATCAATTTTTTAAAGTGCATTGCACTATCGCCAGTTAGTATTTTCCGTGAAAGCTCTGGGGAGGATGTTATTTTTTTGCCAACATCAGTAAGTAGATCCGCCTTAAAGAACATCTCTTCCTTTTGTTTATCTTCCATAAATTTAAAATGAGGATTATGGAGAATTAGATGAACAACTTCTTCATATTTAGACATAAATTGAGTTGAATCAAAGAGATACAAAGTTCCATCTGGTAAAGAGAATGTAACAATTCTACCAGTAGAGATTTTTTCTGATAGCCATCTGTTAAGAGATTCTCCTGTGAGATCCCTGAACATTGAGAGAATTTCTCTGTCGGTAATAAAGAAATTATTTTTTATATATTCAGAAATATCACCATCAAGCATTACAACAGGGTCCAGTATCCTCTCAACTTTATTTATACAATCACGGAGTGACTGAAAATTTTTTACTTCCAGAATATCCTTTCGATCAAGGCTTGTTGCAAGCTCCACTGTGAGAATGTTTAGAATATAGTCAATTTTTGAGTCTCTGTAGTCGCTGATGTATGAATTAAGTATACCAAGATTTTTTAGTCTCCTATTAATGGCCAGCGAGTGCAGATCTATTATATCTTTAAGTTTTTCAACATCCAGCCGATTTTTTACAGCTTCGTAGTTATCTTTGTGAAAGCAATAATCTTCTACTATTTCCACTCCGCTTTTGTCCAGGGAGTAGTTTTTAAAAGTAAAAATTGTCTTGCCAATCTGCTGCTTTATTAGCTGAGAGAGATGATTTCGATTTTTGGCCTTTTTGATTAGCTTTGTAAGATTAAATAGTCTAAAGGTTTTAAGCAATTCGAGAAGACTTCTTGTTGAGATTGAATCTCGGGCATATTGAAGAGCATGGTAGTCACCTTCGTCCATTAAAAGAGTGTATTCAACTTTTTCTTCAATATTTAGCTTCTTGCTTTCTGGTTCAACAGAGAATAAAAATGAATAAACTGGTTTTACCTCATCTGGATGATGTTTTACAAGCTCATTTAAAAGGAATTCAATATTCATTAGCCTTTTCTGGGTCAAAGGTAGCTTCACATTTCTGGATTCGTTTAAGTATGCAGCTGTTGCCAGTTCACCTGCTTTGTTTTTAATCCAGTTTTTTTGAAGAAAATCAATTTCTGTAAGTATTTCCTCTATATGAGGTTCTCTGGATAACCTTTCATTTAAAAAAGGAAATTTTTCATTTCTTGTAAAAGCCAAGTTATCTCCCCTTTGAGTAAAACTTTATACTTTAAAAGTCATCAAAAGCAATGTCTTTGTCAATTATTAATTGCACCCTTAAGCATTGGGACAAAGCGAACGTAAGTAATGGTTTCTCTATGGAATTGGTTTCCGCTTCGAGTAATCTTTACAAGCTCCTGAATAGAATCCCCAACTGGAGCTATGAGTCTGCCATTATTATTAAGCTGTGACAGGAGCTTTTGAGGTATTGTCTCTGGGGCAGCTGTAAGAATTATGGCATCAAAAGGAGCTTCTTTCTCATGCCCATTGTATCCATCCCCATGAATTACTTCGACATTAGAAATTCTAAGTGAGTCTAAAGTGGACCTTGCCCTTTTTGCAAGAGCCTCAATTCTTTCAATAGTGTAAACTTTAGAAGCCAGTTTCGAGAGAATAGCAGCCTGATATCCAGAGCCGCATCCAATCTCAAGGACCTTCTCATCTCCCGTTAGCTCTGCAAGCTGGGTCATTAGGGCTACTATGTATGGCTGAGATATTGTCTGGCCATGGCCAATTGGCAGAGGATGATCTCCATAGGCATCAATGAGATATTTTTCAGGTATAAAAAGCTCCCTTGGAATTTCATTCATCGCCTTAAGTACATTGCGATCAGTTATATCGCGGCCAATGAGGTGCTCTTTAATCATCCGCTCTCTGAGGCTTTCCATTATTTCTTTCTTTTTTATTTCATCAATCATATCGACCTGTATATTTTCAATAAACAGTAATCAAAATTTTACAAAGATTATCACTAATTATTCTTAAATATAATTTTTAGTGTAAAATCAAGAAAATATTATCCCGCCGCCTTCTATGACGGTGTAATAGGGTATTTTTATTTTAAAAGAAGTTAAGGAATAAATACTGAAAGATTATATAATATCAGTAAAGGATTTTATTGTAGGGCTTAAAGTTTTTTGTTGTTTTGTGGTTTAAGTTAAGTCTTTGACTGTATCTAAGTGTGTTAAAAATGATACAGTGAGAAAAAAGGAATACCATATAACCTGTATAAAAGCCTTTGAATCTGACATTTTAAACCATCATTGGATAAAACCTTTGATTAAATCAGCCAAAAATCTTGTATTGTTTTTTATATTTTTGGCATGAATTCTGCATATATAAAATTAAAAAAAGGAGGCCTGTTATGAGCGAAATTGTATATATGTTTTGGGTTGTCCTTATTTTCTGGTTTGTAATAGAAATTATTAGCGAAAAACTCAATAAGGGCAGAGGCATTGAGGATATTTTTCACGATGAAAAGAAGTAGTCTGTGCTTTTTGCTTATTAGTTTTTGCATAAAAATTTTTTTATAAAGCCCTGCACTGTCACTTTATAATTGACATAATCTCATCTTTTGTCTCTTCTTAATTAAAATATTTCAAAATATCTATGGTAGAATGAAATCTCTTGGTTGGATCTTTTTTTGTTTAATTATCACTGTGAGTTCTTTTATTTATTCTCAGGAGGTTAAAAATCTTAGCACAATTGCTGTGGATATAGAACAGTATCTCAATAAAGAAATAACTCTTACAATGAGATTAAAAAATGTGGATTTGACTTTTGAGAAGATTGTATTTTACGATTCTTCCAATATAGATGTGGAATTTGATATATCTGGCAAGGAAAGAAAAGCTCTCCTTGGGCCATATATGAAAAATATTCACGAAGGAATGTTTTATGTTGTTACTTTTAGAGTAAGTGGTCTTACGCCCTCTGGTTTAATAATTGGCCAGTTGAAGAGTTTTGTTCCTTTTTTTGCAGAAAAGCTGCCAGAGTAAAAAAGAAAGCAGAATAGCTGGGCGGCTATCCTGCCTTCTTCATTTTGCAGTGTCAAGACAGTGATATGATAAGAACGGGAGGGAACTATCATATCAATGCTTGTAGGACTTATATCGGTATATAATAGTCTTAACTTTAGCTTAAATTTTATTTTTTAAAAAATTTTTAACAGATGATAAAATGACAGGTCATGTAATAAGGGTTTTTGGTAAATTTTATACTGTTTTTTATGACGAAGGGATAGTTGACTGTGTTTTGAGAGGTAAGCTTAAAATTCTCTCTGAAGATAACTATTCTAATCCCGTTGCTGTTGGTGATATTGTTGATTTTGAGGTTGATAGCAATGGCCATGGTCTAATAAAAAATGTTCATCCACGGGAAAATGTCTTTACCCGTAAGGATGGTGTGCGCTCTCGGGAGGACTTAATAGCTTGTAATCTGGATAAGATTATAGTTGTGCAATCTTTTGGAATTCCAAAGCTCAATTTGCGTTTCTCAGATCGAATCGTTGTCAGAGCAGGCAAGGGTGGAGTCCCTGTAGCACTTGTGGTTAATAAATCAGATATGGCCTCAGATGATGATTTTGAATATGTTAAGGAATACTATAAAGGCTCAGGTGTTGATGTTTTCTTTGTCTCTGCTTTAACAGGTGATGGACTTAGTAACCTGAAAGAGCTTATTTCAAAAAAAAGAAATCTACTTGTTGGCTATTCTGGAGTTGGTAAATCATCTCTTCTTAATAAATTATATCCAGCATTGGATTTAAGAACCTCTGAGGTCTCAGAAAGCACAGGCAAGGGGAGGCATACCACTACAAATGTTCATCTGGTGAGGCTACCTGATGGGACAGAGATCATAGATACCCCTGGTGTGAGGGAATTTGGTCTTGTTGATGTAGATCCATATACATTGGGCAATTACTTTATGGACTTTAAAAAAGCCTCTCTAAAATGCAAGTTTAGGCCCTGTTCCCACGAACATGAGCCTGGCTGTGAGGTAAAACGCCTTGTGGATAAAGGGAAAATTCATGAGGAGAGATATATCTCCTATCTAAATATTCTCTATTCAATAAAAGAAAATCTTAAAAATATGTATTAGCCCCTATGGAATTGCTTACAGCGCAACATATAGAGTTTTCAATCAATGGCAGATTTATTCTCAAGGATATAAGCTTTTCTCTGCACAGTGGGAGAGTGATTGTTTTGCTTGGTAAAAATGGTTCAGGAAAGTCGCTTCTCCTTAAAATTATAGCAGGACTTGTTCGTGATTTCAAGGGTGATGTTTTGCTTGGGGATATTTCTGTTAACTCAATTAAAGGTGTTTATCCTGCAGGTATAAAGCCTTTGCTTGCCTATGTATTTCAAAAGGGAGGACTTTTTGATTCCATGAGCGTTTATGAAAATGTAGCTTTTGGTTTGCATAGAATTGGCTTTAATGAAAGTGAGATTTCCCTTAGAGTTATGGATTCCCTTGAGAAGGTAGGCTTAAAGGGAAATGAAACTAAATTTCCATCGGAGCTTTCAGGGGGCATGCAAAAGAGAGTGGGAATAGCCAGAGCAATATCTATGGAGCCTGATGTGATTCTTTTTGATGATCCAACTGCAGGGCTTGATCCTATATTGTCTGATTCAATAGCAGATTTAATACTTGATGTTACAAGGAACTCTGGCAGATCTGCAATTGTTGTAACAAATGATGCAGATGTGGCTTTGAAACTTGCAGATGAAGTTGCTTTGTTGTTTGATGGAAATTTTGTCTTTTTTGGTGACAAAGAAGAATTTTTTTATGGCAATAATGAATATGCCTTGCAGTTTATAAATGGACTGGAAAATGGTCCAATAGATTTATTTTGATATGGAAGGAGAAAAATGGCTTTGAATGTAAAAAAATCACAATATGATCTATGCGCAATAGGATCAGCTCTGCTTGATTTTATTTATAACGTGGATAATAGCTTTCTTGATAAACTTAAATTGAAAAAAGGGGAGATGCACCTCATTGACGAGGAACGAAGCAGAGAGATCTTTGCAATTATGAATGGCATAAAATCTGATATCGCTCCTGGTGGGAGTTCTGCCAACACAGCAGCAGGAGTTGCAAAACTCGGGGGAAAGGCTGCTTTTATGGGAGCTGTTGCCAATGACGATTATGGCACTGTCTATATAAATAAGACAAGGGAATCTGGAGTCCAGTCTTTTATCTCAAGGGAGCAAGGTCTTACTGGTCATGCTATCACCTTTATAACACCAGATAGTGAGAGAACTTTTGCCACTCATCTTGGTGCAGCTCTTAATCTTTCTGCTGAAAATGTTGATTTTTCAGTTATTGCATCTTCATCCTTCCTTCATTTAGAGGGCTATCTCTTTGAGTCTCCTTCTTTAAGAGAAATATGTTACAGGGCAATGGAAACAGCTCACAATGCAGGCACACTTGTTTCTGTAGATCTTGCTGATCCTGCTTTGATAAAGCGTATAGGTAATATTTTTGATGATGTCATTAAAAATCATGCTGATATTCTTTTTATGAATGAGGAGGAGGCTTTTTCTCTTACGGGAGCAAGGGATGAAAGCGCCTTTTCAAAACTTCCAGAGAGATCTTCAGTTGTGGTGATAAAACTTGGAGAAAATGGCAGCCTCATAAAACAAAGGGATTTGATAATTAAAATTCCGTCATTTAAAACGGATGTTGTAAACACAAATGGCGCTGGGGATATGTATGCAGCTGGTTTTCTTTATGGGATTTCTTCAGGTAAGAGTCTTGAAATTGCAGGAAAAATTGCCAGTTTATCTGCTGCTGCAGTTGTTGCTTCTCCTGGGGCAAGAGCAGAAAAAGATATAGATTTGTCTGTGGTTTTATGATTTATTTTTTTTGAAAAATACAGACATATCTTCAATTGCTTTTTTATATGCTTCTTCAAAGGAGAGTTTTGATTTATAGCCTGCAGCGTTTTTGTGGCCTCCGCCTCCATTTCGTATTGCTATTTCAGCTACATTGAGATCCCCTTTTGTTCTCATGCTGACCTTGACAGGACCTTCGATATCCTGTTTAATGAGGAGGCTTGCCACAACTCCCTTCACCTGGAAGGGTTGATTTATTGTTGATTCTCCTTCAGAAAAGGAGCCCCCGGTCTCTTTTACCATTTCTGGAGTGAGCTTCATGACTACCATTTTGCCATCAAAAAGAACTTCCATAGTGGATAGAATTTTACCTCTAAGCTGAAAGCTTTCTATGGAATTGCTTTCATATAAATGTTCATAAACCTTGAAGGGATCTACTCCAAAGCTTACCAGATGTGATGCTATTTTAAATGTCTCAGAAGTGGTTTTGGGGAATCGAAAAGAGCCTGTATCAAAAACAATGCCAGCATAAAGGGCTTGAGCTGTCTTAAAGCTCAGGTCTTTTTTGTAATGTGCAAAAATGGTATATATTATTTCAGAAGCAGAGGCTGATTCTACCTTGACATAGTTTTTATTTGCCTTGTTTTCATCACCAATATGATGATCTATTATGAAGCAATCTCTCACTTTATCTTTTAATAATTTATAGACGTTTCCTGTATTATCATAGTCATTTGTATCAAGGACAAATTGAGCATATTCATGAATGCCTTCTGGAATTTTTGATTCATCATCCAGTATATTTATTTCGTTATCAATGTCCATGAATTTACATATTTCTGGTGTTGGGTCAGAGTTCAGTATTATTGCATTTTTACCAAGTTGTTTGAGAAGATCGAGAAATGCTATGGTGCATGCGAGCCCATCTGCATCAGGGCTCTCATGGGTGGATATTATAAATTTATCATATTTATTGAGAAAGTCTTCAAGGTTCTTTATAGCTTTGTTCATATTCTCCTCTTGCGTTGTTGCGCAAAAGAGGGTAGCCCATTTCTTCTCTTATCTGGACATATCTTTCTGCGCATTTTCGTGCTATGTTTCTGACTCTGGCTATATAACCAACTCTTTCGGTTACAGATATAGCGCCTCTTGCATCTAACATATTAAAAGCGTGAGAACATTTCAACACAAAATCATAAGCCGGTAAAACAATATTTGCCTCTTTATATTCCAGTATAGAAAGGCATTCTTTTTCATACATATCAAAGAGCCTGAAATACATATCTGTATCTGCTACATTAAAATTATAGTGTGAAAATTCAAATTCACTTCTATGATGAACATCGCGGTATGTCAAATCTCTGTTCCATGCAATATCAAAGACATTATCCACTCCCTGTATATATGTGCAAATTCTTTCAAGTCCATATGTCAGCTCAACAGAAATAGGATTAAGGTCAATGCTGCCACACTGTTGAAAATATGTAAACTGAGTTACCTCCATGCCATCAAGCCATACCTCCCAGCCAAGCCCTGCTGCTCCAAGTGTTGGTGACTCCCAGTCATCTTCAACAAAGCGCACGTCATGCTCTTTCAGGTTTATACCAAGGTATTCAAGGGACTGAAGATATAAATCCTGAATATTTACTGGTGATGGCTTCATTATCACCTGATATTGATAGTAATGCTGCAATCTATTGGGATTTTCGCCATATCGGCCGTCTGTTGGTCTTCGTGATGGCTCAACATAAGCCACATTCCAAGGCTCTGGTCCAAGGACTCGCAAAAATGTTGCAGGGTTAAAAGTTCCTGCTCCTACCTCAAGATCATATCCCTGTAAAACAACGCATCCCTGATTTCCCCAGTATTCATTGAGTTTGGCAATTATATCTTGGAAAAACATCTCATCCTCTTTGTTATAGCATATTTTTAATATGCTGATATTTTTGATCTGTGAGACAAAGTCAAGTAAATTAAATGGTTACATCCTTTTTGTTTTAATTAACTCTTTAATAAGGTATATATTTTTCTTTGAGCTCTCTGTGTAATCTCTCAAATGCCTCTTTTTGAGATATGTTAAAGCGCGCAAGTACGTCTTCATCTACAAACTCAAAGCGTGACTTTTTATTTTCAATTTCCACGAATATATCCGCCAGATAAACTGAATAAATAGATGTTGCTACCTCTGGAGGAGCAATGTGTGGTCTGTGGTGAAATTCAATTATCTTGATGAGGTTTTCATTAAAGTTCCATTTTTTGCATATGAGAGCTCCAAGGGAGCTATGGCTTATGCCAAGACTCATCTCCTCAAGAAGAGTTGAATCCTCAATGCCTTTAAATCCCACTAACTTTTTTAACCTGTTGAGGAGATCTGTTTCCAGGGAAAGCATAACAATTTTTCCAATATCTGCAAGAAGAGCTGCCAGAAAGACCTGATCGCTGTATCGCATATTGTTTTCAAGTCTTTTAATCAAATTTTGAGCATAAAAGGCTCTTCTGTTGGATTCATTCCATATAGACTCAAATCTATGATAACGTTTTTCAACAATCTTGTGAACTCCAGTTGCAATGAGTAGGGTATTTATCCCTCTCATTCCAACAACTTTAACAGCCTCCTCAATGGTCTCTATACGGTTCATGTGCATATAACCGGCAGAATTTGAGAGCTTTATTATTGAGGCTGTAAGCCCTGGGTCCTTTGATATTGCATTGGCTATGGTCTTTATATCGCTTTCTGGGTTTCTGCAGAGATTACGTATTTCCTTTATGATAGCAGGCAGTGTTGGGATTTCTTCCACTTCCTTTGTAATTTCATCGGCAATCTTTAGTCTCACTTCTTGATTGCCAAAGGACAGAGGAATAGATATGCTCATGACTGTAATGTTTTCTTTTCTGCTTATTGTAAAGGATTCCCGTGGAAATCCAGAGCTTCTGAGCAACATCATTGCCATAATAAGCCCAAGTCCTGCACCCTCAGAGTCATCTAAAACATCCTGGAAAGCTTCGGATATATCAGCATATCTGAAGGCCTTAGATGCCCTTGCTTTTATTTTGACAACTTCACTTTCCAGAATTGATGCATTATTAAGAACAGATATTATTAAATTATTGTCTCTTGCAGAAAAATTTACTCTCACAACATATTTTGACTCAGCAAGAGATTTTGCGTAGTGCTCAGGCTTATTTTGAAATACCTCCTCCTTAAAGTTTTCCATTCCTACTCTGTAATCTATGACGTCATTTATGTTTAAACCATTTTGCTCAAAATAGATCCTCTTAAGATTTGCCTTAATGGCATTGTTAACTAATTCCCTTATTATAGAAGCTATAGTTTCTTTGTGATAAAGTAGATCGTAATGACCAAGGAATTTGTGAAGAATTTTAATTATTTGAGCATCAGCTTCTGGCGTTACCTTTTTAAACTGTATATAGAAATCTTCTCCAGATTCAAGAGCACTTTTGAAATCTGATGGTTTTGTAAAAAAATCCCCTGTTTCCATCTCTGTATTTTGCCTGATATTGATTATTTTTATAGTTACGACTGGCAATAGCTTTTTGAAAATTTCCAGTAATATATGGTAAAATTTTACAGGATAATACTAATATAGCAATTATTTTTTATATAAAAGCCACCTTTTATATAAAAAATCGCTATTTATTCTTTAACTTCTTTTAAAATAAAAATACTCTATTATCGCCGCCTCTTTCGGCTGAGGGGATAATAGTTTCTTGATTTTAGATTAAAAAGTATATTTAGGAATAATTACTGATAAAAAATACAAATTTTACATATAAATGCTCTGGATGAATTTTTTTAAATGAAAATGCAGGATATACTCACAGCTCTTCCCATTTATACTGGGCAATATTTCTCTTATCCATGTCAAAGTTTATTCCCACAAGGTAAATCTCCCTGCCACTACCAATAAAGGCCTCTTGGTATTTCTTCTGCTTTATCTGAGAAAGTGCTTCCT